>Ga0310695_10001332_pt1 | contig 59062 bp, 69 predicted proteins | sample RumenRJG_04DNA_FD_203882 | JGI IMG/M metagenome (GOLD analysis project Ga0310695, IMG submission 203882) | Bovine rumen microbial communities from Lethbridge, Alberta, Canada - RJG_04 (v2) (version 2) | ecosystem: Host-associated > Mammals > Digestive system > Stomach > Rumen | place: Canada...
TGTTCTATTTTCCCATTTTTTCGGAGTCCTTCTGCCATTGCAAGTTCCATTCTTGCTTGTTGTTTCTTTTCATAAGCAAAGTCATCGTTTTTATATGAGAGATTTAATAATTGATTAATTTTATCTTCTGTCTCTTTGGATATAGATGCAGATTTACTTGCACCGCCTCCGCCACGACCACCTGCTGAACCACGACCGCCCATTTATTAGTCTCCTTTCATTTTTGGTATATCTATATCAATCCAATTCTTTTCACTTGCACTCCAAGTAATCTTACGACCTGACTGTCTTGCCATTTTCTTTACAACTTTATCAATCTGCTTTCCACTTGATTTATGTAATACTTGCCAATCGTAATCTTCCTCATAGCGAGCGTGTGATGGATTTTTCCATTTGCCTAAATATCTAACTTGAACACTTACGGAATCTCCGTAGTCTTCAACTCTAAAGTCTGAACTTGAAATATATCCGTCAGAATCGACACCACGCCTTAAATTATATTTAAGGTCTGAAACCGTGCTATCCATAGACATTTTAGGTTTTGACCTTCTTGGATCTTTTTCTTTCTTTTCAGGCTTAATTCCGTTTTTCTTATTTTCAGCACGTTTTGCACGAGCTTTTGCAAGAGCATCAAGTCTTTTTTGTTTTAAATCTGCTTGTTTTTTAGCATCTAATTCTTTGATTCTCTCTTCAATATCGTGCATTGCTTTTACACGCTGTTCAACAGATAAATTTGAATTGCCTGAAATACTATTATATAAATTGATTAATTCGTTTTTGTCTGTGATGCCTTCACCCGTTGGTATTTTTTTAGCGGCACCGCCTCCGCCACCGCCTTTACCACCGCCGGAACCTCTTCCGCCCATGTTATGCTCCTTTCTTTTTTATATCGTTAAATTTATTCATGTACGGCTCGAACCAACGAATATTTTTATATTCATCAAGTTCGCTCAGCCTGTTTCCATAAACCAAAATCTCTTTCGGTTCAAGTCTTTTCACCATTTCTTTAAAGCCATCCAAGAACAACTTTTTAGCATACTCGTCATTAAGCACACCAACCGTTCCTACAGCCACCACAGAGCCTTTTTCAACCCCTAAAAAGGCATAGTCGTAACTATCCTCGGTAGACCAACTTATTGTCGGAATAACTTTAATTCCATGTGCTTGCCAAAATGCGGCACACCATCTGTTTCTATAAACCTGCCATATTTGGAATGCTTTAGGGTATGTGGTGTACATTGAAAAATCAGGAGATAAAACCCCGTCATATTTTCTTAATTCAGGGATTTGAGAATCTGCCCACTTCCAACATCTTTCAAAACGGTAGTCATCAAGAAAGAAGTGTGCCGTTCCTTTTCTGTTTTTGTCCACCCGATATGGGATGAGTTCTTTTATATCGAACTCATCCTTTCTGATGTCGGGTATCCCGTAGGTGTTTGAGGAGCGAAAAAAGCCTTTTTCAACATTTTGAACATTTAATAAATCTCGCCAAGTCATTAAATCCTCCTTATGCTCTTAAGTTTTGAACTTCACCTAATAAGTAATTCGCAAAAGTTTCAATGGCGGTTACTCCTTGATCGAAACAGTAATCGTCAAGTTCTGACGGGGTTTCTTTAATCTTGGCTTTTAATTTATACAAACTGTCGAGTGCCGGCTGAGTGTATTTTGCAAGATTCTCATACAATTTTGTGATTGATGTCGGAACATTCTTTTTCAAAAGTTTCAAAATAAACGGTTGAATCAATGTCCACAAAAAACTAAAGTCTTTCCAAGACTTAACAAACGCAAATAAATTCATAGTAACTTCCTTTCTTTTCTAATTTATACTTTCCTTCTTTTATCTTCTTTCTGTACCATTCGGCTTTGTTTCGCAGATAACCGCCAATCCTGATTATTTGTAGATTTGGCAAATACGGCAGATAAGTAATATCGATTTTGCCTTCAGGTTTTGCTTTTTTACTGTCAAATTCATAGTGGGTAAATACTGAATTTTCCTTAATAATAATTCCGTATTTAATAGTTAAATAAGCCGTTAAACAGCACAGAGTTTCAACTTGCTTTTGAGTGAGTGGGTATTTTGTTTCTTTTTTATTTAGGTTAAAGCCTGCCATTCCACAAACAGATAAACCAATGCATCCTGTGTTTCCGCCACCACAATGTGCCGCATAGTTGCCGTCTTTACAGTTCAAATTATCTTCAGGTTTATGAGTCCCCGGATAAATCCGACCGTTAGAATCAACTAAAAAATGGTATGCTTTTATATCTGTGTTGCAGGGTGTATTACTGCCCGCTGTCCAATGGAGGCAAATCTTCGTCAATGATGTCATTTGGGGTATTCCTTTCTTCAATTTCCTCGTAATTTTCTGCTACATCCCCATCCCTTAACCATACGGTGTCAAACAATATTTCTGTTTCTTTATGTTTCAATTTCTTTCCTTCTTCAGGAAATAAAATGTTTCTCTCTTCGGTAATAGTTGCATCTTCAGGTCTTGTTCCGCACCATATACCTGAAATTATTTTTCCGTTCTTTTCAAATTTTCCAAAATATGTTGTTCTTGTTTCCATAAATTATCCTTTCTGCGTAGCAGTTATTCCCAAGTCTTTTAATCTGATAGTTGAATTTTTATAAGTTATTCTGTGATATTTATAAAATCTTGTACTGTTTACAGGAATTGTTTGCGTAAGTGTTTTAGTTACTGTATATGTCCCTATTTCAGTCCATTTCTGGTTATCGTTACTACCTTCAATTATGAAATTAGAGGCACTATAAGTTGTCGATGTGTAATAATTAACTATCTGTGAAACTTTCAATGGTAATGGGTTATAAAATGTATATTTACAAATACTATTAGTGTTATTAACCATCCATAAATAATCAGTATTACCATCAACGGCATAATATGCAGAATATCCACTTACAGAACTATCACATGAAACAGCAAAGCTATTTCCTCCCATAGTTCCATTCGATGATAAATTAGGTCTTGAAAAATTACTTATTGTTGCACTTGATAATGTAATGTTTTGGCTGACATTATTATTTTGAACTGATATTGTCCCCGATGCATCTGTATAATTTTCACCACCGTCAACAAAATATGAAATATCTATATTATTTCCTATATAATTAATTGCATAATTACCATTTGATTCTTCAATGGCACTAATGGCAATGCCTAATATATCGAAATAAACGTTTACACCATGGGTAGTTATGATTTTTACTTTTCTCGAATTTTGATTAAAATCAATATATTCGTTTTTTGTTCCATTTTCTTCTAAATTTGTTAACGTTTGAACTAAAACTTTGTTGGCACTATTATCGTGAGCGAGGTATTCTGCATCCTCCGCCGGCAATAAAATCGTACTTTCTTCAATTAAATCTTTATCTATGTATAAATTATAGGTATTTGAATTCGAAGTAAAATTAACTGTTGTCGCACATAAATCAAATAAAATGATTGTATCATAGCCTCCGAAACCTGCTACTACGTCAGACCAGTTTTCAATAATTTTTTTGATTCTAATAGGGAAATGTACAGTACAGCCGGTTACAGATTGGAGCATATTGTTAAATTGATCTGTATAATTCCCAAAACTATTTTTATTTAAAGACGGAAAAGATAATGTTTTTAATTTGTTGCAACTACAGAAAGCATATGATAATGCTTGTTTTGTCATTTGTTCAAGACTATCTAAATTAACATATTCCAAATTTGGACAATCATAAAAAGCACTAGTCAAACTATTATACATTCCAGATAAAATTTTTAATTTTGGAAATAAAGCTGTTCTTAATGCTGTATTTCTGCGAAAAGCATAATACATTGCACATTGTCCTACATTTTCAAGTTCGGGAAATGATACGCTCTCTAAATCTGTTGTATATGTGCAAAATTGGTACATTGCCGCATTCCCGACATAAGTTAAATCAGGGAATGTAATAGATTTGACTCCTCGTCTTTTTGTTACTGCATAAGCATTTCCACCAAATTTATTGGCTAATATGTAATCATCAACTTTTACAATACCACTTGCCACCAAATCTCCCGAAGGTGGAAATTGCAAGTTACCATTAGCATCTACAGTTCCCCATAAATTATCTAAAGTTAAACCATATCTTGAAGATTCACCTATTTGTAAATTATTAATAGTCAATGATAAATTATCGCTGTTTTGATTAGCAGGAAGAGTTGCACCTTTTTCCTGACAAGCAGAATAAGCATTTGCTATATTATTTTTTATTCTTTGTATTTCACTTGCTATGCTCATTTATACCTCACTTAATAGCGTTGCAATATCTTCAAACATTGCATCGATTTCATCTTTAGTGTATGTATCAACTGGAGTTTGTTCGCTTTCTGAACCTCCAACCTTTGAAACACCATTACCAGTACCAATATAAAGTTCTTTTGTATCGGTACACCATAAAGGCATTCCGACATCGGCAGAACTTGGAAGATTGTTTTTTAATCCTCGTTTGAATTGTATTTTATTCGCCATATTCAACCACTCTTTCTCTTGCCGCTTGGCGTTTGGCAAGTAAATCTAAATACTGCTCATTAGTGAGCGATGTCGTTTGACCTAAAGCAAGCTGATCCCGATGCCTTATAACAAGCCAATCCGTATCATTCAAATAATGTTTTGCCTCGTCATTTGCATTTAATAAATTCTCAATTGCCTTTGTTTTTTTGACATATTTTCCGTTTATAAATACATAGTTATTCATATCAGCGACTTTGCCATCAACATAAATTAATCTCTCTTGAGGAATATTTCCTGAATAAGTAATTACCTGAATATTGTCATTGCCAACATTCGGTTCATAGTCGCAAACACCAACGCATTTATCATTTTCAATCAATAGATAATTCATTATTTCCTCCATACCGCTAAATAATTACATTGAGGGTTTGCTCTCTGCTCCGAGTTATAACAAGAAATTCTTATTCGGGTATCTTCTTTTCCCCAATTGCAATACATAGAGTCGTTGTTATCAACATCCCCGTTATAGTGAATAACTCTTATACTTGGAATAAAGGCTACTAAATTACTCATTGCATAACCATCAGGAGGGTAAACATAGGTTGTAGTTCCTGTGTTTGCACCTGAAACAATTTTGAATTGTTTTGAGGATTGCAAAAAAGAACTTGCGTGATAGCCGTCAACTGTATCAGCATCATAGGTGTGAATTATCTGAACACCCGATCCTGTTCCGATGTATAACTCTTTTGTGTCTTCGCACCAAAGAGGCATTCCGCTTGGTGCAGATTTTGGCAGATTTGCTTTTTTACCTCTTCTTATGCGGATATTTGTCGGCATTAGAATAAACCTCCATCAAAGTTGCCATCAAAAGGTGCAATAAAACCAATACCTGATTCATCAGGCAATACACATAAAAGCATACCGCCCTGATTATCTAATGACGGAACGTCTGCCAAATCTGTTATTGATGAAACAAAACTTGGTTTATTCTGAATTCCTGACCAATCAACAAGAGTATCGAGGTTGTTAAATTCAGATATTTTCACCCACTTTGTGCCGTTATAAACATATTCAGCACCACCACCTGCACCGACTGTTGAATCAGCAGAGGCATCAACAACAAGTGCGTGTAATCCTGAAAAAGCATTCAAAGCATCACGTGCTGTTATATTATCAACGACTGCCGCTTCCTTAAATACATTCGGGATTTGTGCATTTGGAATTCTTCCTGAAGAATCCAATGTTGCAATTCCGTTTGCTTGTCCTTTTTGAAGTGCAATTCTGTTATCAACAGCAGAGGCAAAATCTGTCACTTGTGATGATGGGTGCGTGTGCGTTTTCTCTGCTTTTTGTAATAAGAAGTTTGCAAGTTGTGCCGCATTTGCAAATTCTGTCAATGCGTTTCCCTCACCATTACCGATATAAAACTTTTTTGTATCGGTTGTAAATAATAGTTCGCCCGGTTTTGCTTCCACAGGCAAATTTTCTGATAAACCACGTTTGATTTGTAAGTATCCCATTTTATTTCCTTTCTTTAAAATCCTCCGGCATCGATATTTTCAGCATCATCGACTATGCCATTGCCGTTCTTATCGTAAATTGTTGTACTCATAATTAATTGCGGAACTGTTGGCGGTTGAGGAATATTCATATTTTCACCATCGGTGAATGTTCCTCCGTCAACATATTCGCAAGTGTCCACAAATCCGTTTCCGTTTGTGTCATATAACCAAATAGGCATTAAATCGGGGTGGGTATGCCCATTAAACAGATTATAAACCCAACTTTGTGATGCCATTTGGATAGTTGGATCAACGTTTATCTGAATTACATCAGGATTAATCGCAATAATGACAACCTTTAACCATAATTCCTTAAAACTTCCCTGTGTTTCCAACGGTTTATATGTTTCAGGTTGCTTTCCAACCAACAACAGATTATTTTCGGAATCAAATATTCCAAACTCTCTCATATAAAACCCACCGACTGATGCCGGCACAAGTGCTTTAGCAGTCAGTTGCGTAAGTTCTGTTATTTCGGCTCTGTATCTTTCGTTTTTTAATCTTGTCTGTGTCGGATCAGGTTCATAATAAGCACCATTTGAATCACCAACGGCAATATATTTTAAGTCTAATTTAGTGCCGTCATTAAGTGCCTCATTGATTTTTTGCAATCCGATATCTGTAATTATTGAGTAAAATTCCTTTGTCATACCGTAACTTCCTCGCTTGTCGTTGCATAACTTGCGTACATTTGAGTTGCTGTGCTGATTAAATGAATAATCAGGCTTTCAAGATGAGAACGCACATTTTTATTTGCGGTTATAAGGTCAAGTAATTGTTGCTCTGTAAACTCATCAAATCCTTTGTCGTTCATATCAATTGAAATTCTGAAATAATATGGATGTCCTCCATATTCAAACCACTCGGACACTTTACCGTTAAGTCCTAAAATCTCAAGAACACGCACAAGAGAATATTTAGTTCCACGATATCTGTGCAGGTTCAAAGAGTTTTTTATCAAATCTCTTTTTTCAGCTTCCGTTGTGCATCCTGCCCAACCCTCATTACCTGTAATATGGAACTGCTCGGCAAGATGAATTAATGCTGATTCATCTACTTTGTCGAATAAATAAACCAACAAACATTCAAGATCCAATTCCTGAAAACGTGCGAATAATTCGTCAAATGTTCTTGAAGATAAATCATTTATAGGTGACAGATTACTCATTTGCTCTGCCTCCAATCGATATATTAAAACTTTGCAAGTTTGCCCATTGGTTATTAGACAATACCTGATATGCCGGAGATAATAATTCAACTTTATAAACACCATAAATTGAATTTAAAATGGCGATTATTTGAGTAGGTACGATGTCTTTTCCTAACTTTGAGGACATCTCTTCTTTATATTCATTTAAACGTTCATTAACCAACTTTTGAACGGCATCTGCATCAGCATCAAGATATAAAGTTAAATTTGCTACGATTGTGAAATCTATCTTTTCAGGTGCGTGAACCACGACTCTATCAGTAAGCGGTCTGACTTTATCTGCTGACAAATAATCAGTTATTATTTGTATCATTTCAGGTGTCGGGTTTCCTGTCGCTGTCAAAGGATAAATATCCACAACACCTGCTGATGTAGATAAAACTTCAACATCGGTTACTGATTGATGAGCGGATAATGTATGGAATCTGTAAGCACCTTTGCTTCCTGCATTAGAGAAACTTTCAGGAGCAAGTCTAATTCTTTCTCTTAAACTATCCTCTGATTCTTCATCAGCACCACCGTCTGTAACAGTTATGCTTTCAACAACATCAACATCATAGGATAAAGGTGTCAGAAGATTATTTACTTTTCCGATAGCATAACCGTTTGCACCCTCGCCTGTTACTTCACAAGTTGCACCAATTGTTGCGGATAAAGTGCCGGCAAGAATGTTTGTATCGTCATCTGTTGCAAAAGTATATTTCCCATCTTCAGTTTCGATTTCAGTACCTTTTGGAATAGGAATATCAAAGTTCAAAGTTTCGTTCAAAGAGAATTTTATTGTAGTTTTAGCATATTTCCCTTCTAATTTATGAACCCCGACAAGTTCTGCCAAATGCTCCAAAACATCCATCGGTGCGTAGGTCAAAAGATTAGACTTTGCGATCTCTTGTATTTTTATTCGGAGCAGATTTTCTCTATAAACTCCGACATCAATTAAGAGTCTTTCAATCTGTGCAGGCTGTAAAGTTTTGCCTGTCTTTTCCTCATAAAGGCTAATCCACTCTTGAGTGATTTTATCGGCATCTCTTTCAATAAAGTTAGGTTCAGGAAGTCTTGTTGTCATAATGTCACCTCCGCTGTTCCTTTAGTAGATGAGCCGTTAAGAGTCCATTGAACTTTTATTTTTATATTTGAACCTTCAACGTCAAACAGAACAGAATTAACCTGAACTCTTGTTTCCCACATAGAAATTGCATCAATGGTTTCTCGGATAATATTTGCTTTTGCAATGTTCACAGGATAATCAATGTATTTCAGAATGTTTGATCCAAAAGTCGGTCTGTGCGGATCAGAACCTTTTGGAGTATTCAAGATTAAAGCAATACATTGGTTTATATCCTCAACACCTTCTGCGACCTCGCCGATGCCGTTGAGTTTGAATTGCCAATCTACATATTTAATTTCTTCTAATTTAGTCATTACATTCCTTTATCAGGTGCGGAAGTCGGACTTCCCTGATTTCCTGTGTGTTTGTGTGAGTTGTAAATATTCCTTATTGCTTGCATAGAGGACTTTTTGTCGGTTATGTCGGCACTTGAAGTTATGCCGGCAGAATTAGTTAATGATCCCTCGTGGGTAATGTTCCCGATTAAATGTATATTCGGGAATGAAAGGGTAAGGGTTTGCGTTTCTTTATCTACATTCGCAAAAGTTCCGTCTTCAAAGTTTGCGGATACTTGTTTTTCGGTTTCTATAATCGGAACGTCTTCTGTTGTATAGATAGCACCGAGAATTACACCATCTTCTGAATTTTCATCCATCAGACACGCAACTTGTTCGCCGATCGGCGGCATAGAATAAAATTTATCGGTATAAGTTTTTCTTTGCAGAACAGGAAGCCAATATGAAGTCATTTTGTCTTGTGCAAATTGGACTCTTGCTCTTGCCGTTTTCGGATTTATTGAAGTTACAGTTCCAAACCTTAACACGACTTCACCTCCACATTCGTTGCATATCCCATTTGCCTGTCAATGGTGTGGTGTGCCTCTGTGATGTGGTATTTCCCTGAAAAATATCCGACATCTTTTATTTCAACATTCAATCCTGCGATTAAATACGGATTCCCCGGCATTGATAAAGAACCTTCAATGGTATGATTACCGTTTGAAAGTGCCGCTTTTGCTTTTATCAAAGCCTGTTGTTTATTTTCACAGCGACAGTCAAGTTTCAAAGTGTCCCCTTTGACACATTTGTCATTCTTGGCAGTAGCCGAGACAACTTTGCCTGTCTTTGGATTTTTATATGTTACTGAAACGGATTTATAATTTTGGCTCGTTTTCTCTCTTAAGCTGATGGTTGATAAATCTGACTTATATAAAATCTTTGCAGAATCAGCATTTATAAGTTTTTCCGTTTTATAAAATACGAGGTTGCCCTCTGCAATTTTGAAAATATAGCCATACTCTTCAGCGACACGTTTCAGGAATGTTAAATCCCTCTCGTGGTTTTGAGTTATCCTTTCAACTTTTATATTTTCAATATCACCGACAAGTGTCAGGTTGTGCCGTTTTGCGACTTCGTTTGCAATCTGTTGCAGGGTTTTATTTTCGTATCCGATAGAGTTTTCTTGACGGAATGATTTTTTAATTCCTGTCGCAAGACCTTTAACGATAATAATATCAGGAGGGGAATTAAGTTCTATTTCATCAATCTCAAATATTCCGCAGTTTAATAATTTTTCACCTGCGTAACCGATGAACAGGCGAAGTGCATCACCTTTAGACGGTATCCAAGCACCGTTCCATAAACCTTCTGAATTCTCAAAGGTGATTGTTATTTCATCAGATTGTCCATGTTCAAAATCAGAATATTCAATATTCAGGACATAGTCAGATACATCCTGTGTAATATTTTTTTGATTATATTCTAATTTAAATATCGGGGTTAACATTATTTTCTCCATGGGGGTAGTGTGAATTTTATGGTTTCGGATTCATCCAAGACAGGAATTTTAAGCCTGATCCCTGATTCTAAAATCGGTGTGATTGGGACTTTTGGATTCGCTTGTATAATTGGCTCGTACTTTGTCGGATTTTTATAGAACTTATACGCAATTAAATCCCATCGATCTTTGTCTTTTGTGATGTAGGAGTAATATTCGCTCATTCTTTCTTCTTAAGTCCTTTTTCTTCTTCCTCGTCTTCGGGGATTTTCCCTGCGTATTCTTTTAGTTGAAGTTCAACCTGAATCGCAATTAAATCACCTTCAGGACTTGTTTGTTCTGTTGTTTTTTGTATTTGTGAAATAACGAATGCTCCGACATATTCGCCATTCCCTTTTATGAATTTGAGCGGTTTTCCAAGTTTTGCTTCCGTACGGATTTTTAGAATTTCATCTTCCGGCACACAGAAGTTTGAATGTAAATTCAGTTTTATTGTGAACTCTTGCAGGTTCTCACCCATAAACTGTAAGAGGGTTTTATTGTTGATTCGCTCGTGTTCTGCGTAGTTGTAAGTTACGGTTGAATTTATTCCGTCAAAGTATGTTATTAAATCGAATTGAATATCACCTAATTGTGCAAACATTTTTTTTATTATCTTTCCTTATTTTTGTGTATTCCTACGATTGTCGTGTTAGTAAGCCAACCTCTCTTTCCGTTCAAATTCTCTCTTTAATAACGCAACAACTTCGTCTTTGTGCCTTTTTAGAAGTTGTGAGAATTCATCCTTTGTTGTTCCTGACGGCATTGATATTGTCGGGGAATAATTAACAACAAAAGATGAACCGCCTCCGATTCCGACTCTTCCAAAACTACCTTTCGCACCGCTTATCATAAGTCCTAAATTCTTATTCATAGCGTTTACGAGAGGTTGAGGTTTCATAGTTGAAACGATAGTTTCAATAATTTTTACTTTGTTTAAGTCTTTTAAAGCACCAGTCTTTGCCGGAGAATGTGGGAGGTGGTCTCTAATTATTTGAGCCATTTTCCCTATTGCTTCTTTGACTTTTGCAAATTTTGAAATTATACCTCCTGCGAGCATATCGCCGATTTTTCTGCCAAACTCTGCCGCTTTGGTTACGAGTTCGACAAGTTTTACAATGACACTTGCGATTGCTTTTCCGAACTTCAATCCCATTGATTCTGCTTTACCGCCTGTGTCCTCGACTGGCTTAATGAGTTTCTTAAACCAGTTAATTATTGCTTTTATAGGTTTAAGGACAGGCTCAAGAGCAACGGCTAATCTCTTAAATAAAGGCATTAAAGGTTGAAGTCCCTCTTTTAATCCGTTCCATAAACCTCTGAAAAATCCTGTAATCGGTTTCCAAAACTTATAAATTACAAATACGACCGCACCTATTGCAAGAGCAATCCACCCGATCGGTGAAGTCAGAAGTGTAACTGAAAATGCTCTGAAAGCCATAATTGCCTTACTAATCATTCCCGGTATGCCAAGAAAACCGTTTTTGAACGCTATTAAACCACGTGTAAAATTAGCAGGAATTGCTCTGATTGAAGTAACAGTCCAATCCTTAAGAGCAACACCTGACTTTGATATATTTGCAGGCAGTTCCTTAAAACCTTTAATAATGCCCTCTTTTAAGTTTTTATCGATACGGCGAATGTCTGCAATTAAACCGTTTCCGAATGAAAAGTTTTTCATATCCAAGCCAAGAGGGTTTCCGGCTTGCATAATTTTTCTGCCAAAAGTGAGGTTGTGAGCAGTCGTGTTCAATCCTAAAAATTCAAGTAATTTTATTGAATTCTGAACTAAAACAGGAGTTAAATCTCGTGCATAACCTAAAAATGTGCCATATCCTTTGACAAGTTTTCCGACAAGCATCGTGGCAGTTCCAAGTGTTGTGAGAACTAATCCGAGTCCAATAGTTCCGATAATCGCAGAGAAGATTCCTTTTTGTAGGATTGGATGTTTATTTATCTTTGTTAGCAGTTCGTTAATTTTTTCAATTGGTTTATGTAAATGAGGGAACACTAACTCTTTCATATTGATTTTTAAGAGTTTGAATTGCTCGGATGTAGTTTCTAACATGTGGTTAAAGTCCTCATCCATAATGCCGTCTGCACCAAGAGCCGATGCTTTAATTCTTCGATATTCATCGAGGTTCTGCATCATAGGTTTAAGGAAATTCAAATCGGTTTTATTCCTGAAAATTTCTGAAACCTTAAATACATCTCCGCCTGTTAAACGGTTAATTAAAACGACCATCTCTTCAATTGGATCTTTATTTTCTGAAATAACCCGATTTAAGAATGCCGGAAGATTTACACCGTATAATTCCTTAAATCTGTTAACCGCCATAGGTGAAGTTATTGCTTGCAAGAAACTTTCAAAGTTTGTTGCCGCTTCGGGAGCAGATCCTGCACCTTTCATTGCAACTTGAAGTGCCGCACCTAATTCAGCAACAGCCGGCACACCTCTCATACCGAGCATACTCGCTCCTGCGGTTAAACTTGGGAATGCGGCAGACATATCTTTTAATTCAAATCTGCCCTCTTTTCCTGCTTGAGCAAGCATATCCATTGTTTTACCCAAGTCATTTACATTAACTTTTAAGTTATCAGTAACGGAGAATGCAGTTTTAGAAATATCAACTATTTCTGCTTGTGCCGCCGTTGCGGTTCGACCGATTACATTCATATAATCAAGTGCCGCTGTCGGATCAATACCTGATGCAACAAGAACATTCAAACCTTCAGCAATTTCACCACGACTTTGGTTTGTATATCTTGAAATTGAGCCAATTCGCTCATCCATTTCTTTTAATTGTTCGCCTGTTAATTGACCGACATTCCCCAATTCTCTTAATTGATGTTCCAACGCAATGGCTTCCGGGATCGCTTCCGTTATTCCGAGTTTATATGCAAGACCAGTTCCAACCGCAGTTAGTCCTGCACCAACCTTTGTCATATTCTGACCGAGTTTATCTAAACGTTCAGAGGTTTGGTTTATTTTCTTTTGAAGTCTATCAAACTCCGTTTCAGATTTTGAAACCGCATCACGAATAACCCTCGACATTTTGTCGATGGCTACAAGAGTTAATGATACTTTCATCATAGTGTCGAGCATTGTTCCTCTAATTCCTGATTTTGATTATTCGTGTACTTAATAGCCTCTTTGCACCAGTATGCGATTTGAGGAATGGACATTTTTCCTATTTCCGAATACTGCCAACCTGTGATTTTGCATAAATGAATTATTGATTGAGAATCAGGCAAAACATCTATGCAATTTCTTGTTCGAGAGGTTTTTGAGTTTCTTCCTTTACCTCTGTGGCTTTCGCCTCCGTTAACTTTCCCGATATTTCTGCCTGAAGAGCAATTACATCTTCCAAGTCAAGTTCTAAAATATCTTCATAAACTAATTTCTGACCGTCAATTTCGGCAAGTTCAGCAATTAAAGCATAAGGAATCTCTTCAGATGTCTTTGCTTTCTGTTGAGCCTGCAAAAGGTCAAAACCTCTTCCTTTTCTTAATGTCGCAGTTTTCCCTGATGGTAATGAAAGTGTTTTTGTCATAATTTTTACGCTCCTATATTTTTCTTATATTTGGTTAACATATCAATTCCGCCCACTTTGTAGATATTTTCAAGAACATCAATCTCAAATAAAGGCACACCATCGACCACGAGCTTTGCATAAGTAACTGACATTGATGTTTCATACTCTGCATTTTCGTGCGGTTTAATTGTGCCAAGTGGAAATTCCTTAAATGTTCCGATAATAAATGCCGTAGCCGGAACCTCTTCAATTCTCCCTGTGCCGTTGTAAGTTTCAAGAGAAGCACGAACCTGAATCATTGAGGCGGTAAATGGTGTCGCTGATGCAAGTAAAACTTCAGGATAAAGTGCATTCCATTTAATTTTGCACTCTAATTTATCAATCCCTGAAAAAAACTCGGCAGAACCAACCATACCTAATGCTTTGTGTTCTGCGAGTTTATGTTTGATCTGGGGAAGCTGTACTTCCTCAGCTCTTCCAAGGAGATTTATTCCATTTAGATAAACATTGGCATTTGTAAGTTTATTGATTTTAATTTTGCTCATAACCTATTCCTTTTTAAATAATCCGCATTCCCCGATTGCTACATCTGAGTAATGAAGAATAACTATCTCTTGACTGATGGCTTGTATCAAAGGGCATTTTTTCTTATTTGCGCATTTCTTACAGATGTCATAATCCTCGCAGTAAATGGCAAGTTCGCCCCAAGTGTTTATCTCGGCTCTCATTAACCACCCAATGATTTTAGTAATTCGATGTCTATAAAACTTTCAAAAGTTATGCGTTCAGCCGGAGTTGGAGGCATGAATTCAACATCAAATACTAAATGCCCATTGGCGATTTCCGTTACAGGGTTTTTATCGGGGTTATATGAACACTTGCCATCAATAAGTGCGCCACGCCCGATTAATGTCCTAATAAATGCGTTTACTGATTCATTAATTGAATCAATTAAACCGTCATCTATTGGGAAGTCGATAAACTGTAACATTGAATATTCAACACTCTCGTGAAGAATATCTGCTGTCCTTCTAATATTTATAAAATTAGTAACATGTGTTGAGCTTGGATAAGCAGATGAACGGTTGCCCCAAGTCCTAAAGCCTGAACCATAAGAATTAAATACCGTAACAACACCTGCTTCGTTTAAGGTATTAACTTCACTTGATGGATCATTTATCATTGAAGTCAATTGCTTTTCAACACCAACAATTCCGTTAATTGATGAATTTGAAGGACTCCAATGGTAACCTTTATCGATATCTTTAGCGGCAATTACACCTGCCAACCTTTGAGAATATGGCTCTAAAACATTTGAGTCTGTTTTAGAGTCATAAACTTTAAGGTGGGGGTAGCACAACACAATTCTATCGGAGGCTATATTGAAGTTTATCTGTCCTTCCGGCCCCCTACCTGTGATTACTTCTTGAACTGTTGTGCCGACCGGAGCATCAACTAATCCAATTGCTCTTATTTTGTCGCATATCGTTTTTAGAGCTGAAACAACTGCTGTGTCTTCGCAATAAACAGGTGCAATTATAGTTTTTGGGAAATAACCAAATAATGAATAGCAGTCCTCAAAGGCTTTCATGCCCGTTCTTTTACCTGTTAATGCGTTTACACCACCGATAATATCTGCTTTTTTAACATCAGATACAGTTTCGTGTTTTGTAGGATCAAAGACATTAACGACAATTACAACACCTGCGCCCTGATCAAAAATTGCTTGTAGTGCTTGAGGTATTGTATATCCGTTTTTAGGTGAGCCGAAATATTTAACGGCATCAATTTCATTTAATATTAGCGTAGGTTCATTTACTGTTCTTAAATCAGTATCAACATCTTCAAGTGGTGCTGTTCCTACAAGTCCGACTACTGCCGTTTTAACGGTTTTAATCGTTCTTGCACCTTTTTCAATTTCTATTGTTTCAACGCCATGTAAAAAACTTGCAGGCATTATATTTCCTCCATTTCTTCTATACTTGGGGTAGAGAGTCTAAATTCTATTTCGTACTGCCATATACCGTTTGTTTCAGATATAAAGCCTTCTTTGTTTGGGGTTAATTTTGTGCATTCGGGGATTTTATATCCACATAAATATTGCTTAACTTTATCGAGGGTTTCATAAGCTCCGTTGTTATTGCGCAGGTTTCTTGTAACGACAGTTATTGCAAAATTAAGACCTTTGTCTTGAGATATAATTCCTATTGCATTTGAGTTGGAATAATTTCCACCTCTGTAATGTACGAGTATTGCACCGACAGGATGGAGTAATATAAATTCTTGCGGTTTTTCAGGAAAACCCTGAACTAAAAACTGTGGGAATTTATCTTTTAAATATTGAATTATTGAATTCTCAATATCCCTAATACTCAAGATTCATTACTCGCTTATTAAATAACCTGTCTGCTTCTGTTTTATTTGTTCTGTATTCCCCTGAAGTCCTGACACTCGTTTCCTCTTCTGTTTGCAGGCTTATTATTCCCTTTTTGAGATCTTCCAATGTTTTAATTGCGTTTTTATATGCTTGTAAAACTGATTCAGGAATATCTGTATAAATTCTTCTTGAATAAAGGCGATAAATACTTAAATCAATCGCTATTATTCGTAATAAAGGAAAGTGGTTATTTAAGGGTAGTGTGTATTTTCCCCTTAAATAACCATCAATAAGGGTAGAGGAGTAGATAAGTGCTTCCTCGCAGACAACCGTATCGACAGTTTCCTGATCGGGGTTGTCATTAGTTAGCTGGATAAGGGTATGTGTACTAACTTGCTTTTCAATATCTTCGGGGGTACAGTAGAAAGACATTAAATGCCTCTGATTATTCTGATGACATCACCTTCAGCTCCGTCATCGAGAGCATAACCATTTGATTTTTGATTATCACCTAAAGTGACTGCTTTACCGTTAGCATCTGATGTGATTTCTGCTCCGACAGTTATTGTGCCACCTGCTTCAACAAGTAAAATTCCTGTTGTTGCAACTGGTGCATACTGACCTGATTCGGTTTCAACATCACAAATACCGTAGGCTTTTTCTCCGGCTCCTGAAACTGCGCCATTAAAAGAAATAAATCTTTGTTTTGGTAGGTCAGCAGTCGCAAGCACAGAATCAATCAATAAAGGTTTATATAGTTTATTTGCCATTTTCACCTCCTGATTTTTCAGAGTTTTCTGTTTTTGTTTTGTTTTGATTTTTATTTGTTGTGGAGGTTTCTTTTACCACAGTTAATACATCTTGCAATTTTGTAGCTTGTTTATCGTCAAGCTCAATTACATCGCCGATTTTATACAAATCACCATTGTGCAAAATGTTAGTGTTTTTAACTTTGTATTTTTTAGTTGCCACCGTTACCTCCTTTTGTTCCGTTAACATTTGAGATTAAATAACCGGCTTCAGCACCAACAAGGAATGGGGTGTAAATATCAGTCGCACGAATGTAGCGGACTTTGTTTCCTTCTTTTTCGTACTCATCAATTTGAAGAGCATCTTTTTTGCGGATAGTGTAAGCAAAAGCAGGATCGTATTCTGTTCTTGCATTAAGTTTAGGAACATAAGCAAGAATGATATTGTTTCCCCATACTCTTTCAAATTGGTCATTTGCATTTGAATAAATCGCCTTTCCAATGACAATATTTTCAACTTCAAAGAACTCTTTTAATAAATCGAGAGTTACGATTTTATTTGTAGAGTTTGCAATTAAGCCTTTCAGAGATTCATTCCTTTTTAATGATTCCCATACTTCTTGTCCCATAACGAGAGTGTTTGGATCTTGACCGATTTGTCTTGAAATTGCATCTTTTGCATCATCAATTACACCAACAGGATCGGAATCTTTATGTGTAAATTGACTTGTGCCGGATAAAGCAATTTTATTTGTTGCAGGATACTTTGTTGGATCTTGTGCTAATGCGGCACATTGTGTTTCAAGTTTTAATAAAAGTCCCTGTGTTACAACGTTTGTTGCGTGTACTTGCAACTTGATTTTACGAGCTTCTTCCTCTTCTCTGTAATCGATCGGATAAGCCAAGTCGTGTTCTGTAAGGGTTGTTGTATGCTTTTTAAATCCTTTAGGACTAATTACATTTGAATTAGCTCTAATTGCACGTTCTGTGTCATAAACTTGGAATGCCTCTTTGTTAAATTCAAAGATATCTACTTTTTCCAAATCCGAACTAATTACAGGAAATAAACTTTCAGCAATAAATGAATTATTACTGTATCCTCGTGCAACTTCGGACAAATAGGCATTAATTCTTAATTCTTCTAAACGCCCCATTTATACCTCCTTAATCTTTAATAGTGCTTCACGAAATGAGATATTTTCTTCTTGGGCGATAGACTGTGCCTGTTTGAATATCTCTAAACTTTCCTCATCTGCATCAGCATACTTTAGTTCGTCATCAGTCTTTTTCTTTGCGTTTTTTTGTGCAATTTCATCAAACTCAACTTGCTTCGGTAATGCACAGATGAATGTTTTAAACTTATCGATGCTGTTGGAGGACTCGTCAAACTTTTTGACGTTGTCCAAATCCTGTAAAATATTTAAAACAGCATCTTTATTAGCAGGAGTTAAAACGCCGGCAGAGATTTGAGAGTCAATAAACTCGTTAAAATCTTTATCTCTTATGGTGTTTTCCAAGTCTTGCAATTTCTTTGCAAGTTCATCTTTTCCTGCCGCCTGATCTTTAAATTTTGCAAGTTCAATATTTAAATTTTTGACCTGCGTTTTTAATTCTTTTATAGTCTCTTTGTTTTGAGATTTTTCCTTAAAATCAGCGACCTGTTGTTTTAAATCAGCGATTGTATTTTTTAATTCTTCTATATCTTCAGTCTCTGTTTCATCTTCTGTTTGAGTTTCAAAGATATAGGTTTCGGATTCGCCTTCTTTAAATTCAACCGGCTCCATTCCTTTTACTTGAGGGATTGATGCACCCAAGAAAGAAACAGCCTTTAAATATGGCTTTTTACCCTCTAACTCTCTGTATATTTCAACAGATATTTTTTTGTATTTTCCCTTATTAACAAATTCCTTTAAATCGTCAGATAAATCTTTAAAAGAAGCCTTAAGCATTCCGTCTTCTTCTTTTAATTTATCAACCCAACCATAAGCCGGCCCCTTCTGTTCGTGATCCAAAGTGATAGGTGCTTCGCAAAAACTTGGATCATAATTCTTGGCAAGTTCTTGCACCTCTTCCTTTGTGAATTTCCCCTGTGGGTAGTTTCCGGCTTTAAAAACCTCAAAATACTTCATAAAACTCTCCATCATTTTTGTGTAATAAACTTTTCTTTTTCTGATGGCAGTATAATCGCCATCGCAAATCACTCTCAAATTGCAATGGCAAGAGATTTTTTCTAATCCGAACACAAGTGAAATAATCTCTTGCAACGACAAGTTGAAAAATACAAGTCGCAGAAGTTATCTTTGAAGTAAAAGAAAAGGCGAAAAGCCTCTTTTCTCTTTCGTTTTGGAAAGGAATGATTATGGAAACATCTATTATGTTAAAGCTATTTGAGAGTATTGGATTCCCTGCGGTGATTTTTGTTATTTGGTACATTTACCACAACGCTCAAGTGAAAACCTTTGAAAAAATCATTGCGAACAATTTTGAGATCTTAAAGGATTTGGTTGAAACCAACCAATATAGCGCAACTGTGCTTTCAAGAATCGAAAGTAAAATCGATTCAAATGTTTGGTGTCCCGTATTAAAAAGAGAGATTTCAGGCTAATGGATATTGAGAGAATTCAACTAAAAGGACAACTGTCCGAGGCTAAATCTAAATTTAAACATCTTGATACGGAGGCGGCAGGTCTTGTTATACTAATTCGTTCATTGTTGAACCCCTTTGAAGAAGACACTTTAAAACTTGAAGTCGAAAAGGCATCCGTTGCTTTTAATCGACTTCAAGAGGTGTTCGGGGAAATGCAGACTCTAAATACTAAAATTCAAAAGTTGGAGGATTACTTTGGCTAAGAATGAAGTTTTATTGTCTAATGCAGAACGGCTTTATGTTGTAGATCAACTTACTATTGAAGAGGTTGCTCAAAAAGTCGGTGTAAATGAAAGAACCATCCGCAGATGGAAGACGGATCATAAGTGGGATTTAAAAAAGGAACAGTATTTAAGTACAAAAACAATGTTCCACGAAGAGCTTTATAACTTTGCCCGTAAACTTATGACCTCTATTGAATATGACATCGACAACAATGAAAAAGTTGATCCCGGCAGAATGTTTGCATTTACCAAAATGCTTCCGCTTATTACCAAAATCAAAGAGTACGAAGATGGTGTAATAAATAAACCTGCAAAAGAAGAGAACAAAGGAATTACACCTGACTTTGTAAAACTGATTGAAACTGAAATATTAGGTATGAAATCAAGTGAAGAATAACTACTTTTTACCCTATCAAGAAAGATGGCTTAACGATAAATCAAAAATAAAAATTTGGGAGAAGTCACGCCGTATTGGTGCGACATACGTTCAAAGCTACGAAGATGTCAGGGATTGTGTTAATAAAACAGTCCCTGCTGTTTGGTTTTCATCAGCAGATGAATCTGCCGCAAAAGAATATATTGATTATTGCGAGCAATGGGTTAAGTTATTCCATATAACTGCAAAAAGGCTTGGCGAGGTCATTATTGATAATGATAAAGATATAAAAGCCTTTGTAATTCAGTTTTCAAACGGTACAAAAATACACGCACTTTCATCTAATCCAAAAGGTTTCCGCTCTAAAGGTGGGAAAGTTGTTTTAGATGAATTCGCTTTTCATAATAATCCCGAAGAACTTTGGAAAGCGGCACGCCCTTGTATAACTTGGGGTTATCCTTTGAGAATTTTATCCACTCACAACGGACAGAATTGCTTATATTACAAGTTTATAGATCAGGTTTTAAAGGGTAAATTAAAATGGTCACATCATAAAACACCGATTCAGCTTGCTGTTTCAGAAGGTCTTGTTGACAGAATTTACCAAAGAAAAACCACCCCTGAAGAGCAACAGGAGTGGATGAAAAATGAAGAAGACAACTGTTTTGATGAATATACTTGGTTGCAAGAGTATTGTTGTATAGCGGTTGATGAGGCTTGCGCCTTTTTACCTTATGACCTTATTTCAACCTGTGAGTTAGATGATATTTTAAGACCTTTATCTGAAATCAAAAACGATATGTTTGTCGGAATGGATGTCGGTCGTAAAAAGGATTTAACTGTAATTTGGGTGTTAGAAAAATTAGAAAATATTTTATACACCCGAAGTGTTATTGAACTTGTTAAAATGCCATTTCATAAACAAGAAGAGATTTTATCAGAGGTGTTATCCTGCAAACCATTCAGAAGATGTTGTCCTGATTCGACCGGGATCGGGATGCAATTATCCGAAAATGCACAAATAAAATTCGGCAAATATAGAGTTGAGCCGATTATGTTCACTAACAGAATCAAAGAGGAAATGGCATATTGCCTCCGTACCCACTTTGAAAACCGAACTGTTTTTATTCCTAAAACTCACGAAATTAGAGAGGACTTACACTCAATTCGCAGAATAACAACAACTGCAAACAATATCCGTTTTGATGCTGACCGTTCAGACAACGGACACGCTGACCGTTTTTGGGCATTGGCACTTGCTCTGCACGCCGCCGGAAACGGAACTGGTGAAATACATATTTCATCAAGACAAAAATTTGAAACCTTAAAACTCGTAAAAGACTTTTAAGGGCTCTTAAATTAATTTGACTCACATGTTATTGCACCAACCCCTAAAAATTAAAATTAAAAGAAATTAAAAAGGTTTTAACGAACATTTAACATCACCCTAAAAGGAAAGATTATGGCAAAAAAATTATCAGATGAAATTGCAACTCGAAAACGAAGTATAAATTTTTATTCATTAGGTTCATATTTACCTGATCCTGACATTGTACTGCGCAAGCAAGGTAAAGATGTAAAAATTTATAGGGAATTATTTTGTGATCCTCACGTTTTTGCGTGTATTCAATCAAGAAAAGCAGGTGTTTTATCTCTTGAATGGGAAATAAATAGAGGCTTGGATAAAACAAAAGATGCTGAACTGGTTGAAGATTTACTTAAAAAACTTGATATTAATAAACTGATTAATGATATTTTAGATGCGACATTATTTGGTTTTCAACCCATAGAGATTATGTGGGGTAAAGTTGGCAATTATGTTTTACCGATTGAATTAAAAGCAAAACCTCCTGAATGGTTCTGTTATGACGAGGAAAATCAATTAAAATTCAGAACTAAAGAACACTATTGGGGAGAAGAATTACCATCTAAAAAGTTCTTGTGTCCTCAAAATAATCCAAGCTACGACAACCCCTATGGAGAAAGAGTTCTTTCTCGTGTTTTTTGGCCGGTAACATTTAAAAAAGGTGGTCTTAAATTTTGGGTAATATTTACCGAAAAATACGGAATCCCTCACCTTATAGGCAAACACCCTCGTGGTGCAACAAAAGAAGAAACAGATAAACTCGCTGATTTATTAGAAGAGATGATACAAGATGCCATTGCTGTTATTCCTGACGATTCATCTGTTGAAATACAAGAGGCTAATAAATCATCATCAGCTGAGATATTTGAAAAACTAATAGATAAGATGAATTCTGAAATATCAAAGGCAATTCTTGGACAAACACTCACTACTGAAATTGGTGCAACAGGAAGTTATGCCGCATCAAATACGCATATGGCTGTACGACAGGACATCATTGATGCAGATAAAAAACTGGTTGAAAAAACTATAAATCAGTTAATTCAATGGATTTATGAAATCAATTTTGCAAACGCTGAAGTTCCTGTTTTTGAATTGTACGAGCCTGAAGATGTTGATTTAACTTTGGCTCAAAGAGATAAAATCCTCTCCGACACAGGTGTTAAATTTACAAAGGAATATTTTATTAAAACCTATGGCTTGGAAGAAGAGGACTTTGATATCAGAGAAGATATTATTCCTGTAAATCCTAATTTTAAACAATTCAGCGAACAAGAAGAACATCTTCTCCCCGGACAAGCACAGATTGAGAATTTGTATAAATTCATAACAGAGGGCGAATTGAATAAACAATCTCAAAATATGCTTGCGCCACTTATAGATTTATTTGAAAGTTGTGAGAATTACGAGGAAGCCTTTGAATTACTCACAGATAAGAACCTGCAAAGTAAAAAATTTGAAGAGACGATACAAAAGGCTTTATTCCTGTGCGAATTACAGGGTAGAGCAGATGGACTTGATGAGGATTAATTATGGCATCCATTTCCCCTGAAGAATACGCAATGAAGAGAAACTTTCTAAAACAACGGCAGAGTTTGCCTTTACATTTAAAAATTGAACTGTCAAAGAATAGAATTAAGCAATTTTATGAGCATTTTGACGGCAAAGTTTATGTATCTTTCTCAGGCGGAAAGGATTCAACTGTTTTGTTGCATCTTGTCCGTTCTCTTTATCCTGAAGTCCCTGCGGTTTTTGTGGACACAGGACTTGAATATCCTGAAGTCCGTCAGTTTGTAAAACAAACCGAAAACACAATCACAATCCGACCTAAAATCACATTCAAAGAAGTGTTGGAAAAATACGGTTATCCTGTAATTAGCAAAGAGGTCGCAAAGGTTATCGAAGAAAGCCGTAGGAATCCTGAAGGATACACAAAAAAGAAGTTTGATCCGAATAGCGATTATGTAAAAAGATACGGCACTCATTATTGTATGGCAAAATGGCAATTCCTCCGAGACAGCGACATTCCAATTTCAGCGAAATGTTGTCAGGTTATGAAAAAGACACCTGCAAAAAAGTTTGAGAAAAAATCAGGACTTAAACCATTTATCGCAACAATGGCGGCAGAAAGTAATTTAAGGAAAACGGAATACCTGAAAAAAGGATGTAACTCTTTTAATTCGGATAGACCGGCATCAACTCCACTTGGTTTTTGGACTGAACAGGACATTTATCAGTACATAAAAGAGTTTGATGTTCCTTACTGTTCGGTTTATGGCGATATCCTGCAAGACAATAAAGGGAAATATTACACGACAAAGGTTGATCGCACAGGATGTATGTTCTGTATGTTTGGTGTTCATCGTGAAAAATCCCCGAATAAATTTGAAAAGATGAGAGAAACACATCCAAAATTGCACGATTACTGTATAAACCAATTAGGATGCGGCAAAGTTTTAGACTTCTTGGGGGTAAAATACTGATGATTCAATTAAAATCATTATTTAAACTCGCTCCTGCGATGGCTATTAAATACTTTAAAAACAAAAACAACAAGTTTACTTGGGACTGGTACGAATTATGGCAAGATGCACATAAAAAATCTTTCACAGTCGCAAAAGCAATGAGAGAAGACATCTTAAAAGACATCCGTTCTGCTCTTGAAAAAGCATTAACAGAGGGAAAAACATTCCGAGAATTTTCAAAAGAATTAAAACCAACCCTGCAAAAGAAAGGTTGGTGGGGAGAGCAGATAGTGGTTGATACTGAAGGTGTCGCAGAAAAGGTTCAACTCGGCTCAATGTACCGCCTGAAAACAATTTATTCCGTTAATATGCAAACAGCATACCAAACGGGAAGATATAAAACTCAATACGAGAATGTTGATAACAGACCGTATTGGGAATATGTGGCAGTTATGGATGCCTCAACTCGTCCTGAACACGCAATGCTTAACGGACTTATTTATAGATATGATGATCCGTTTTGGCAAAGTTTTTATCCGCCTAATGGTTGGAGGTGCAGATGCAGAGTAAACGCACTATCTGATTACAACCTGCAAAAGAAAAACCGAACGGTCAGTTCTTCTGCCGGCACACTATCGGAGGAATTGGCTCTTGTTTCTAAAAAGTCAGGGGAATACAAGCCGGTTACAGTTTACACAGATCCCCTCACAGGGAAACGTGTCGCACCTGATGTCGGGTGGTCGTATAATCCTGCAAGCGGTTTAATAGACGATTAAATAATAGTTAAAAATAATTTAAAAGGAGTTTAAAATGACAACAGACAAAAAATGCTTAATTAATTGGGTTGGTGGTAAAAGATTATTGCGCAAGACTATTGCGCCACTTATTCCTAAAGATATAAAGTCCTACATCGAGCCATTTGGAGGCGGTGGTTGGGTTTTATTTTATAAAGACAGATGGGCTGATTTAGAGATTTATAATGATCTTGATGGAAGACTTGTAAACCTATTCCGTATTGTAAAATACCATCCGAACGCATTTAAAGAGGAATATAAATATCTGCTTGGATCAAGAGATATGTTCTTCCAATTTCTGAATGGCACATTTATAACCGACATTCAAAAAGCTGTTCAATTCTACTTTATTATTACACGCTCTTTTGGAGGTAAAGGTTCGTCATTTGGTACGGTTAAAAAATCTTCCGGTGGTGCAAGTAAATCTCAAAAGAATGTGTTAGATAAGATTGATGCAATACACGAAAGACTTGATAAAGTTATGATTGAAAATCGTGACTTTGAAACTCTTATTAAGCAATACGATTTTGAAGATGCATTTTTCTATTGCGATCCTCCGTATTCTCAAGGCTGTGGTTATGATGTCACTTCAACCAAAGACTTTGATCATGAACGCTTAAGAGAAGTCTTAGGCAATATCAAAGGTAGATTTTTACTTTCATACGATGATTCCCCTAAAATCAGAGAATTATATAAAGGCTTTGAAATGATAGAAGTTGAAAGATTGAACGGAATTAACAACCGCTCTGATGTAGAAAATCGCAAAAAGATTTTCAGAGAATTGTTGATTGCTAATTACCCAATTAAGGAACTTCATGAGCGACAAACCGATAGAGATTGAATTTGATAATAAAGAAGTCCACGAAAAACTTCTTGATCTTGCTAAAAAGACAGAAAACCTTCGACCGTTAATGAAAAATATTGCCGGTATATTTGCTAATTCAACCGAAGAGAATTTTAAGGAAGAAGGCAGACCTGACAAATGGCTTGATTTGGCAGAATCAACTAAAAAGCAAAGGACTAAAAAACGAAAGTGGCCGGGACAAATTTTACAAGTTGAAGGTAAACTTGCCGCATCAATAAACACCTTTTATGATAATGATTCTGCGGTTATCGGATCAAATTTAGAATATGCCGCCATTCATCAACTTGGAGGTCAAGCCGGCAGAAACAAATCTGTTGAAATCCCTGCAAGACCTTATCTGAAACTTACAGACGATGATTATAACGAGATTAATCACGAGATTGAAAAATATTTAAAGGAATAAATCCGTTTTTATTTCTTACCCCAACTATTTTATAGGCTGTTGTTGCCCGAAAATTAAGGGGTGTAGTAAATAGAAAGGAGTAAAAATATGACTACAGTTGAACCAATTAGAAACAAAAAAGATGTCGAAAAAGTCGAACGATATCTTCAAAAACAAAGCGCAAGAGACCACTTAATTTTTGTATTTGGTACAAATAGCGGTCTTCGTATTTCTGATATTGTTGCCTTGAATGTCGGTGATGTCAGGAACAAAAACTATGTTCAGATTATTGAAAAGAAAACCGGCAAAACAAAGCGTTTCCCTCTTAATGACAAATTAAAGACATTAATTGCAGATTTTGTTAAAGGTAAAAGGGACAAAGAACCGCTTTTTAAATCTCTGTGGGGTAGAAGATACAACAGAATCACAGCTTATTATATGATACGAGAAGCCTGCAAAAATGTTGGACTTGAAGAGAAAATCGGCACACATTCTATGAGAAAAACATTCGGATATCACCATTATCAGCAGTTTAAGGATGTGGCGTTACTTCAAAAAATCTTTAATCATTCAAGTCAGCAGATAACTTTACGTTATATAGGAATTGAGCAGGATCAAATTGATTACTCATATAATAACTTTATTTTATAACTCTAAACCCTCTCTAATAAAGACTTTGCATTACATTTTGAATAGATTACAAAATATCCATAATGTATAAATTAAAACCCGTAAATCTTAAAATTTGCTACAGTCATTGGATTTTGCTAACAAAAAAATCCTTTTTCAAAACTTAATGTAGCAGACAAATTCTCTCATTACAATTAGCCATGTGTCTATATTTATCGGCACAAAAAAATTGCATTACTTTTTGGATAAAAAGTAATCCGATAAATCTCTGAAAGGCTTTCCATGTATAAGCATAAAGCAACTATGACAGATCGCAGACATCAAATACTATTTTTAATTGCAAAAGGCTACAATAATAAGCAAATTGCAAGAAAAATGGGTTTGTCTATTTCTAATACAAGAATGCAAAAATGGCGTTTGTATTGTTATCTTGGCGAAATTCATACTGCTATTGATGCTGTTTATATGGGATTGCAAATGGGTTTGCTACGAGAAAGTGATTTAGCAGAACCAATAAGAGAGGAAATTTATGACAACGAAGCTGAAAAACAGATGTACGGTTACACTCCGGCATGGTGATAAAACGATAGGTACGTTCAGACCTGATCAAAAGGTATTCTACTCACTGCAAAAAGAATTAGAGCCATATAGAACCTTATATGAAAAAGCTCAAACTATAAAAAATAAATACAGAATCATCTTAAAGCAGGAAGATGTTAAGATGGGAACATATAAAGTTAAACAAAAACACTTTTTTGAAATAAAACAAAAAATCGACAAATACCGTTCGCTACCTGAACCTAAAAAGAAAATCAGATGTATTGAAACAGGAAATGTTTTTGAATGTGCAAGAGATGCAAGTGAATGGGTCGAATTCGTAAGAGAAATAGACTATTGCCGAATGAATTACTTGAAACTTGCTTGCAAAGGTAAGCGAAAAACTTCCTACGGCTATCATTGGGAATTTGTAAATTCATAATAAAATAGAGGAATAAAATTCCTCTATTTTTTATCAGTATAAACCTTTATCTACTAACTAACTTAATCCTGATAATGACCTCATTACCAAATCTACATCTTGATTTTCCAATTCATGGATAATATGCAAGTATGTTTTTTGTGTTGTTGTCATACTTGAATGCCCAAGTCTTCTTGCTACACTTGCTATTGATACTCCTGCAAAAAGTAATAAAGATGCGTGTGTATGTCTAAGTCCATGAATTGAAATTATAGGAACTTTTATTGCCTTACAATGCCGTTCTAAAATTCCATTAACTGTAGAATTATAAATTTTCTGTCCCATTTTTATAAATATAGGTTCATCTTCAGGTTTGAATTTTAATAATTCAGAAAATTGTATAACTGTTTGCCAATCTATTTGAATTTTTCTTACCGAAGATTTATTTTTTGTTGGCAAAAAACCTCCATCTTCTTTATAATTCCAAGTTTTATTAATCGATAAAGATTGATGCGCAAAATCAAAATCCTTTGGTGTTAAAGCAAGTGCTTCTGAAAACCTCATGCCGGTCTTTGCAACAAGTAATATAAACCAATCCCAATTTATTTTTTCACCTAAATTAAGATGGGTTAATAACGTATGTAATTCAAACTGATTCAGGTATTTTATTTTCTTGATCCTCGGTGTTTTACCTTTTATTATTGCTTTACGAGTTGGATCTTTTTCTATTAATCCTTCATCAACTGCATCAAGAATTGCTCCTTTGAGTTGATGATGAAAGTCCATTGTTGTTTGTCTTTCGTGTAACTCTGCATAATCATTTATCAATTGTTGATATGCTATTCTGTTCATTTCACATATCATTAATGATGGAATAAGCCTTTTTAACCATTCGTAGGTCATTAAATACTTATCCATAGTAACTTTTCGGATTGCTCCTTCTTTGTAAACTCTGATCCATTTTGCATAATACTCGCAAAACAAATCAGTATTTTGTGTTGCATTCAACATAAATACTTCTCCTTTTAACTTATGGTTTATACTGACTAAAAACTTACGCTGATGAAGAGTGATAAGGTTGTCTAACTTGCTAAAAAATGCTCCAATTTTGGTTTGTTCGTTAATTTCAGGTATTAAAACATCAAATTTTGATAAACTACTTCTTGATATTCTTTGCCTTGTTCCACCTGCCAAAAAATCATTAACCGTATTAAAATATTTTGGTGTTGATAGAAATTGAACAAGAAATTCATTGCTAAAATTTTCATCATTTTTTACAATAGTACAGTCAACTGCGGTTATCATTTTATACCCGATATCAGGCACTATACAAGCTCTTCCCGCAGGTTCAGGTAAACGAGAAATGAGGATATCTCCGGGACAAACTTCTGAACAATGCAGTCTATTAAAAGTCTCTTCTGTTATCCATTTTTTATTATCTTTTTCTATGAAATTTGTAATTCCAACGTTACCAGTTTGAAGTAATCTTACGCCGCTTTCACTTTGGTCTTTTGATTCAATCCAATCACCATCGGTAAAACTTTTGCAAGATTCTCCTAACTTACGCTGTTCCCAAGCGGATGTTAAAAAAGGATGTCTTTTGCATCCTTTTTTAGTTTATAATTCAAAGCCGTCATTCAAAATAAACTCTCTTAATAAATTATCAGCTTTTATTTTTACTTGGAAAGGTTTTAGTTTTATATTTTCAGTTTCTTCAAAATATTTTCTTGCAAGACTTGTATCAACAGTATCTACGAGTTTATCAAATCTACCATATTCATTTATATTGCTTTCTGAAGGATTTACAGCGATTAATTCTCTTAACTGTTTTTCGTTTAATCCGAATATTTCAGACACTTTATGAATTTGATCATTTTTTGCTTTGACCTGATATTCTGTTACATAATCCCTAAAGGTTTTTCCGCTTTCAACTTTTACATTTCCGCATTCTACATCGTGTAAAAATATATTTGCGTATTTTTGTTCTTCTTGTGATAAAACTGCAAAAGATTTGTGAAGTTCATCCAAATTAGCTTGTAATTGTTCTTCGGAAATATTTGGCTGTTCAAGATCTCTTTTTACTTTTTCAAATCTTGAATTCATATAATCATTGTCAATAAGACCTGTATCAATTTCCGTAATATGTCCATCTATTTCAAATGGAACTTCCTCTTCAGGTGTTCCGGGGGTATGAGAGAATAATTCTTTATAACGCATTACTAATATTAAATATATTTTTTCATTAAATAACATATTTACTGTAGTATCTGCACTATCATCATGTTCAAATTTGTACGAAGATTTTTTCCAATTAAATCCCTGAACTTTTGCCGCTTCTAAATATGCATTAAATATTTTAAATGTTTTTGCGAATTTACCACGTTCAGATTTGTCTTCAGGATTTTTATCAAAATTTGGATGACCTGCATTTTTGAATAAAGTTGCTATTTCTTCATATAAATTATTTAACATATTAAGATTATGCTCTAATTTCTCAACAAACAAACCGAATGGTTTATCACCTGAATATAATTTGACTGCATCATCAACATTTCTTTTCATTGTATGCGGATATCTATAATATCTTATTGTTCCATGCGGTTTATCTGCTCCAAATAACCTGTTTGTTCTTGAGAATGTTTGAATAATATTTTCATACCTTTGTAATTTATCCATATACAAAGTATTTATCCATTTAGAGTCAAAACCTGTAAGCATTTGATCAACTACTATAAGCATATCAATTTGTTTTTCGGGTTCTTTTTCAATAAATTTATATGTTTCCTTATGCGCAAGCCTTAATGCAATATCTTTTTTGAAATTTGCGTGATTTGGAATTGAATATTTTTGATCATAACGAGTGTTGTAATCTTCAATTATTTCTTTCAAACCTTGTTCTTTAAATATGGCAACTTTTAAACCTTTGTACTCTTTGTAATCCCCATCTTCATTACTAATATTAGGATCAAATAAACAAGTCACTTTTAATTCAGGCATTTTTTCTTTTATGATTCTATAATAATCAATTGCCTCCGGGATACTGCTTGTTGCAAAAATTGCGTGGAATTTGTTATTATGACTCAATACAAGCCAATTATCTTTTATGTCCTGCACAACTAATTTTTGGTGATCAGTTTCATAATGATATTGACTAACTGGCAAATCATCTTCAATGCCTTTTATATATTTGCCGTCATCTTGCAAATAACCTGCCATTTTTACTTGTGAGGCATCCATATATTTATAAAATATTTCTGATTTTTTAGGATCTGCAAGAGCCTCTTCGACTGTTTCCGCTTTTGCTTTTTCTAACGCAACGGCTTGTCTGATATCTTTATCTTTAAATGTTGTAACCATGTAAGGATCAAATCCAAGAACGTTTTTATCTCTTATTCCATCTGCAATACTATATCTATGCAATTCACCGCCGAAGATGTCGCTTGTTTTATTCATCTTCTTTTCGTTTTCTTCCATAATTGGAGTTCCGGTAAATCCGAAATACATAGCATTCGGGAATGTGTTTTTTATATCAGACATCATATCGCCAAATGTTGAACGGTGGCATTCATCAACAATAAACACAATTCTTTTGGATTTCATTTTTTCTAAATCTTTTGCTTTAAGACCTTCTGCATCATTAGTGATATTGCTCATTTTTTGAATTGAAGTAACAATTAATGTATTAGCTGAATCGTCGCTTTTTAATTTTGAAACAAGTGTTGATGTATTTTGAGTTGCTTGTACTGATTGACTATCTGTCGCAAAGCCTTGATATGCTTTTAGTGATTGTGTTCCTAATTCAATTCTATCTACTAAAAAGACAACTTTATCCGCATCTTGAGAAGTCGCAATTAATTGTGCAGATTTAAAACTTGTCATCGTTTTACCTGAACCTGTTGTATGCCAAACATAACCACCAAGTTTGTTTTTGCCGTTCCAATCGTGTTCTGATGCAACTTTATCTGAAATTGCTCTTGCAGCATAAAATTGATAACTTCTCATAACCTTTAATATGCCGTCATTATCGTCAGCAACAGTATAAAATCCGATTAACTGATGCGCCATTGGGATAGATAACAATTTTTCAACGATTTCCGCCCAATCGTTTATTGGCTCATTATTAAAATCTGCCCAATGGAAATAAAAATCTTTATTAAATTTTCCATCGGGGCCGGGATTAGCAAAATAAACTGTTTCATTCGGCTCCATTGCTACAAATATTTGAATAAGAGAAAAAATTCCCTGAAATATACCTTCATGAGCATATTTTTCAATTTGATTATATGCTTGGCTTACAGAAACATTACTCTTTTTAAGTTCAATATGTATGAGAGGCATCCCGTTAATTAAAAGCATTAAATCGCCTCGTCTGTCATTCAAAACTTTCGATTTTGTCTTAAATTTTGGTTGTTGCACAATTTGATATCTGCTTTGACCTGCAGCAATTTCTTTTCTGTCATACAATTTAAGGCTTATTTCTTTTCCGCAATTTAATTTATCATCTTGGTTATCACGAGTTATTGAAATTGTCCCATTTATAAATTCATTTAATTTTAATGGAGTTCTTAATTTAATTACTTGTTCCAAAATTTGATGCATTTCGCTATCTGTTAAAGGATAATCCCCAAGACGATTTATGGCTCTATTGTTTTCATAAAGAATATTAGCCCAATTTTGAATTAATTCTTCTTCCGTTGGGTATTTTATAACAGGTAAATCCCCCCACCCTTTTCGTTTAAGAGCTTCTATAACTTCATTTTCAAATTCTGCTTCAGTATTAAATATCATTAGTTCTCCTATACAAACATCTTTTCCAACATTGATTTTTTGATGTTCTTTAATTTTTCGCACTTACGCTGATGAAGAGTGATAAGGTTGTCTAACTTGCTAAAAAATGCTCCAATTTTGGTTTGTTCACCCACTTTTGGCAAAATTAAATCAAAATCAGAAAGAGCTTCTTTAGTAATTGTTTTTATTGTCCCTCCGGGAGCTAATCGTGCTTCGTATTCAAATTTATTTTTAATTAAATAACTCCAAAAGTTAGTATTCGTTTCCTGTTTAAATTTCTCAAAAAATAAAACAGTTCTATCCAAATATGCATCATATTGAGTTATAGCGACACGACCTATGCTTCCTTGTAATGTAACCACAACTGAACCTTTGGGAATAAAAACGCTCATTGGTTGAGCTAACTTACTTATAGTCTGTTTTGTACTATTAATAAGTTTCATATTATTCCCTACATCAGCAACTTGAACAAATGGCATAGCATTTTCTCCACCATACCATTCTGGATTTCCATAAGGTTGTGGGAAAGAACCACGTCTATATAAAGAACTTTCTCCGAGCTTACGCTGTTCCCAAGCGTCAGTAAATCCTTTAAATCTTATTTCAGGAAATTTTGAATTATTTTTCGGGAACATTTTTTCTAACATGGATTTTTTTACATTTTTTAGTTTTTCATACTTACGCTGATGAAGAGTGATAAGGTTGTCTAAAGCTTCAAAAAAATCATATATGCGTTTTTGTTCTTCATAGTTAGGGAATACAACATCACCCTTTAATGCGTTATCATTACTGACTTTCATATCATTTTTTGCACCCTTGTTTACCAATGGATGTAAATAATTATTTACTCTTGCATTTTGTTCAAAATATGTCTGAACAAAATTGGAAAAAGTATTTTTTTTAGGGTGATATACTGCATATAAAGTTGAAACAATTCCGGGTTTTAATTTATTTGTTTTAATAATTCCGTAGGGGTTGGAATTCAACGGGGACTTAGTGTACACAACATCACCTGTGTTTACTATTCCATAGTTCGCAACCGATGCTCCTGCAAATGAACGCCCTTGAAATTCTATTTGATTTACAATTCCAAAATCGCCTGACACTGAAAAAACATCAGTTTTATCATAAAGTTCTTTTGTGTTTTTTTCAGTTGAAGTTTCAAGATAATAATTTAACTCTCGCTGTTCCCAAGCGTCATCAAATCCTTTAAATCTAATTTTTGGTTTTTTATCCATATTTTAGTTCCCGTTCAATAACGCTTGTAACTCTTCAAGCCCTTTCATATCGTACTCATTGCCGGTTAAATCACCAATTAAATTTGATAATTCAATTTCAGCTTCTCTTATATCTTTTTCAACCGAAGCGAAAGTAATTGCATATTTTTCAGATAATGCTTTTATTTTATCCGACAAAGTATGAATTACATCTTTTGGCAATTCTAATATATTTTGAACCAAAGGTTCAATCCATTTCTTTTCAAGAAGCATATATGCATTTTCATCAGTTAATGTTTCAATTGTTGTTTTTGTTTTAATATGCAATTCTTCAGATTCTTTTTTTATCGCTTTATTTAAGACTTTTTCTTCATTTATTAATTTTGCTACTTTTATTATTTTTAATTCAAAAGAATCATCCTCGAATTTTGTTCCATTCTTGATTTCAGACTCAAAATGTTTTGCTTCTGATAATACAACAGCATTTACAAATTTGTCCCCTGTATCATTAATAGCATTAGAAGAACTTTTATCTTCATCAGACATATCTCCTAATATTTCTCCGTATTCCGAGGTTATCTCTGCAACCCTATTTTCTTTATTTTTAAGACTATCGTAATCATCTTTTAATAAAGTTTTTTGTACGAGTTCAAAAGGTAAAATATGTCCTTTCCAACCTTCTTGGATTTCCTCTTCTTTATCTTTTTTCTTTTTGATTACCATATTAGGATCAACTTTTTTAACTGCCTCAAAGCCTTCGCTTTGCAACATTTCTAAATCAACTGAAACAGTTCCCCAACTGTTATCTAACAATTGATAGGCTTCATATTTATCAATTAATTTTGTAGAGTTTAATCGTGTAAATATATTATCGCTTAGTATATTTAACTCTTTTGAGATATTTATACCTGCAAAATCACTCAATAATTGACTCTTTAAATACGATGTAAAATCAGAAAAAGCAGAATTGTAATTTTGCACAAATGCTTTAACTGATGAATGATTATTCATAATTTCAATAACATCGCCATTTATAAGTTGCGCATAAGGTGTATTGTTGAATACAAATAATGATTCTTTTAAATTAGGTAAAGCATCCCAATATTGATTTAACTCTTCTATTTCAGCTACAGGGACACCACCATACATTGAAGAATAAATATCCCAACTTTCAGCAGGTTCAGAAGAATCAACATATCTTGGTATGTTTAAATTATATTCATTTTTTCTTATTTCATCTCTGCTTACTTTTTTTGAATATTTATCAATGTCTTTTCTTGAAATAACGGTATCAACAATCCTTTTAATATCTGAAGCTCTGAGTTTGTTGTTTTTCCCTACTTTTTCAAAACCTTTAGAAGCATCAATTATAAGTACATCATCATTCTCTCGTTTTTGTCTCAATACCATAATTATAGTAGGTATGCCTGTTCCAAAAAATATGTTTGCAGGGAGTCCGATTATTGTATCAATATGATTATTCTCAATCAAATTCATACGAATATCGCCTTCTTCACCGCCTCTAAATAAAACTCCATGAGGCAAAACAATTGTCATAATACCATTTGGTTTTAAGTGGTATAAATCGTGTAATAAAAACGCATAGTCAGCTTTAGATTTTGGTGCAAGACCAAATCTTGAATAACGAGGATCATTTTCTTTATTAGAAGGATCCCAATTCTGCGAATATGGAGGGTTTGATACAACTGCATCAACATAAAGAGGCTCATAAGTTCCTGCCGGATCACTCTCATCAAAATACGGCCAGTCATCTTCTAATGTATCAGCATTTCTTGTAACAATATTATCTGCTAATATTCCTCTCATAACAAGGTTCATACGGGTAAGGTTATATGTGTTTTGTTTTAATTCTTGTGCATAATATTTGATGTTATTATCATTGTCCATGTGTTTGGCAACACTTTTACCAATATTTATCAACAAAGAACCTGAACCTGATGTTGGATCATAAATTTTTATTTCATTTTTATCTTTTAAATGGTTGGCAACAATTTCTGACATCAAAACTGAAACTTCATGGGGAGTATAAAATTCTCCGGCTTTTTTACCTGCATTTGCCGCAAACATACTGATTAAATATTCATATATAAAGCCAAGAACATCATAATCTTGTTTCCCATCCATAGGAATATCTCGGATTAATTGAAGTAAAGCACTAATTGCTTTTGTTTGAGAACCTGAACTGTCACCTAATTTCGACAATCCTGTTTCTAAAGTATTAAATATTCCTTCAAATACTTTTTTATGGGTTGGATTAATCAAACGGCTAAAATCAGAAAGAGCATCTCTTACGTTTGAAACATCAAAATCAGAGCCCATTGCAAGCCAAGTTGAAAATAAGTTATTGTACGAAATAAAGTACCCAATTTTATTTTGAACATACTTTAATGTGTCTTGATCTTCTTCTGATAGAAGTTTTATATCTTCATCAGTAAAGTCGTTCGCTTTTAATGTTCTTAATTCATAATCTGACAAGTATTTATAAAAAATAAAACCTAAAATGTAATCTTTATATTCGTTAGCCTCAATTTTGGAACGCATTTTATTAGCTGATTCCCAAATTTTTGTTGCAAGTTGTTGTTTATTCAAAAACCTAACCCTCTCTCCTGTAGTATCCCTGAATTTATAGTAGCACATAAGTTTTAATCTTGCATGTTTATTAAATATTGTAATATGCTTTATAGTATGAAAAACAATAATAACTGCAAAAAACCACAAATTAGATTTAAAAATTTTACATCCGCTTGGGAACAGCGTAAGTTAGGAGAATCTTGCAAAAGTTTTACCGATGGTGATTGGATTGAATCAAAAGATCAAAGTGAAAGCGGCGTAAGATTACTTCAAACTGGTAACGTTGGAATTACAAATTTTATAGAAAAAGATAATAAAAAATGGATAACAGAAGAGACTTTTAATAGACTGCATTGTTCAGAAGTTTGTCCCGGAGATATCCTCATTTCTCGTTTACCTGAACCTGCTGGAAGAGCCTGTATAGTGCCTGATATTGGGTATAAAATGGTAACCGCAGTTGACTGTACTATTGTAAAAAATGATGAAAATTTTAGCAATGAATTTCTTGTTCAATTTTTATCAACACCAAAATATTTTAATACGGTTAATGATTTTTTGGCAGGTGGAACAAGGCAAAGAATATCAAGAAGTAGTTTATCAAAATTTGATGTTTTAATACCGGAAATTAACGAACAAACCAAAATCGGAGCATTTTTTAGCAAGTTAGACAACCTTATCACTCTTCATCAGCGTAAGGGTTTTGTATAAAATATTCACTATAATTTTTTTGCTATAATTAAATTTATAAGGTAGGGTAGCATGGATAACGAATGTATAACATTACTTATAATGAATCACTATAATGGGCTTAAAAAAGCAACATTAGACAATTGGGATGGAGTTGCTTATATTGGAGAGCGCAAACATATTCCAACCCTGCAAAAAATTGAACAGTTGAGTTATCCCGGAATATATTTCCTAATCGGAAGCTATAAAGAAACTAACGAAAAAGTTTTATATGTTGGCAAAAGTAATAATTTAGCAAATAGACTTCAAACTCATAATTCAGACCATAATAAAGATTGGTTTGAAAGTTTTGTTGCATTTACATCTAAAAACGGGGATTTAAATAGTAGTCATGCAGAATACTTAGAAGCAGATTTTATTGAACTTGCACAGAAAAATGCCGGCTCAATCACATTAGATAATTCTTGCGGTTCTAATGTTAAAAAAGATGGCAAGTTAACAGATATGTATATGCCACGTGTAGAAGGATATAAGAAAAAAGCACTCGTCATAATAAACAACTTAAACCTTTTAGAATTTATGAATACGGGCGAAGAAAAAACACCTAAACAAATACCAAATGGTGATATCGTATTTACAATGAATTTAAAAAGAAATAATAAAGACAAAACTGCAAGTCTTGAAATTACTGAAAACGGGTATAAATTAGTAAAAGGTTCTTATGTGGCAAAAGATGAAGCACCTTATTTTTCAGGTATGTCAGCTTACAAAAAAAGAAATGAACTAATCGATAAAGGTTTATTGCAAGATATAGGCGATATCTATATAACAACTGAAGATATTTATTTTAAATCTCCATCAGGAGCTTCAGATGTAGTTGCCGGAAGTAGTACTAATGGAAGAACTGAATGGAAACTTGAAAATGGCACTACTCTTGATGCCTATGAACAACGCCAATAGCATTATTAAGATAATCTTCAAATTCCTCAAAATTTTCAGGTGTTTCATGATATCCTGCAAATTTATATTTTGTCCCATCTCGTAATTCAATTTCCAATTTCCACATTAAGCCATCGCAAATATCAAACTTGGGTTTATAATTTCGTTTCCAATTATTGATTAGGTTATAAATTTTATTATTGAATTCATCTGGTGTAATCGTTAATTCATTTGAGTTTTTATCGGTTTCCAAGATATCTGTTGAAATAATTGTTGCTTTATCACCTGTTGCGCAATAGAGATATGTATGTCCGGGATTGCCATAACATTCCTCTTTAAAATATAACGAACGTATAACAAAATTCTCTCTTTTTAATGTTTGTTTTTTACTTGCCATTCGCATTATCCTCAATGTCTCCTGCAAGTTTTTGCAAGGAATGTTTATCTGATGTTATATAAAGACTTCTTACGGCTTCTCCGTTTTCTTGAAATTGCAATTCAAGCACATAGCGATTTTTGTTCTCAATTCCACCAAGAGCACCTCCAACCATTCCGGCACCTATGCCACCCATTGCTCCTAATAAAGCTCCATATACAAGACTTTTTGTGGTAGACATTTTTAATTCATTTTCTTCGTGCAATTCAAGTCCAACTATATTTGAATAATCTATTTTTTGCGTTTCGCCTAATTTATTGTAGTAAAAATTTAAACCATCTTTATATGGTTCAAGTAATATTTTTTTTACACCATCATCATTTTCGATTCCATAAACATAATCATAGGATTTAAAATCAGGAATTCTTGGATCACCATCTATTATTTCACTTGGATAATCTGGCGCACGAAAGCCTTCTTTAATTTCATTTTTTCTTTTTATAGCTTCTTTAATTGCAAAAGGTACAGATATAACTGCAACGATTAAGGACACAACTGCTATTGTGTTTAATTTGTCGTTAAACATTGATAAAAAGGTAAAAACAATATATGAAACAAAAGATAAAAATAATACTAATGCACATTTTGGCACTATTATATTAGTGCCACAAATTGGACAATTTGTCTTTTGCTTGTCGCTTGTATCTTTGTATCCGCATTTATGACATAAAAACATATTTTTACCCTTATTTATTAAACATTATAAATTATATCTATGTCAAATATGGACATACTGTTAAATTTATTAAATAAAATGACTGTTATTCCGTCTTTTGTTTGACTGCTTATTGAATTCCTAAATTTTCAGGATGAATATACTCATAAATAATATTAGTTAGCGTATCCCTTACCTCGGCGGCAGGAATTTCACCTCTGCTATCATATTTATACCACTCTCTTAGTTGCTTAAATATTTCCATAAAACACAAAGTCATTTTTTCAGCTTGGTAATGCGCTTGCAGTTGGTAATTATCAAAAGTTTCGCTATCAGTATCAAATTCAAATGTAACTTTCATTGTATTTCCCTTTTAATTTTAATATCCCATTTTTTCCATATTTACATTCTCATTTATAATATCAATTATTCTGTCTCTAACCTCATCAACAGGCAATTCTTCACGATCGCCATATTTATACCAACTACGGAGTTGATTAAGAATGTCATTTAAACAACTTGCCATATTCCAAGCCTGTTGGTGTATTTCTAATTCTGTTCTATCAAAGTTTTCACTTTCTGTATCAAATTCAAATATAATTTTCATTAATACCTCCTTAAATGTATTTAATTTGGCTCATATCAGTATATAATTTATTTATTTTTTTTGCATCAAAATCAAAATTATCTCTTAAATACTCTTCTAAAGCATATTCACCATAGAAAGTTACGGTCTCTGTTTGTTTTTCAGAATATACATCGAGATAATATTTATCTTTTGCAGTATCGTATGTAAGTTTTATTTTCAAAAATTCTCCTTATAAGTAGTCATCCGGCAGTTCCTCTACGGCTTCTGTAGGAAATCCTATGACCTTCCGTAGCCATTACCGAATGACCATTTTGACTATAAAATTAACGTAAATGTTAGTCAAGACTACCGTTTGGTAGTATCGTTTATTTTTTTCCTGTACATTCTAAATATATAATTCTCGGAAAGACCGCATAATTTTGATAATTTCACACGACTTTGTTTTGAACCGTCATATACATCTTGAATATATGCAATTTTTGCCGGCAAAGTTGCGTTTTGGGGAACTGAAATATTAACTCCCTGCAATTCACACATTATTTTGATCGTTGCCTCCAATCCTATTACATTAGCAACGATCTTCATATCTTCGTTTGGAAGATTGTCCATATTAATATATTTAGTCCATGGGTATTCCAAATAAAGCTCCTTAAGTCCGGTATGGTCTCATCAGTTAACGCATTACGTTAAGACGGTCAGCTTGCAACGTTAGCCGACCGTTTCGACCTTTTATGCACATTCAGGCATCATAGAAGACATAACATCTTCCATAGAATCCAAAACTTTAATCAATATTGATTTCTGTGCGTGTAACATCTTGCATTGATCTTCAAGTTTATAGGTATTTTCGCCATATTTATTGTCGTGATGAGCATTGGCAAAGGCAATATCAGCTTCATTACAAGATTCTTCCAAATCGTTGATTTGATTTTTTACAATGCCCATAATGACTTCAATTGGGTTCATAGATGTTTTTGGTTCATCTGTTTCACCTGCAAGATTTGCCTTCATCATTTCAGGCATTTGAGCTTCCATACCCATTTCCATTTCGTTTTCCATCATTTCTGATTTTTCCATTGTTGTGTTCATAGTTTTACTCCTTTTCTTTTTTATCTACTACTTAAAAGCCTTTTAAATGGCTTTTAAACACATCTGTAATTTAATCTTTTCTAAAACTGCAATAATTTGAGATGCTCTTGCTTTGGTTAAAAAGCGCAAGTCATCAACGTGAAATTGCTTTTTAATAAATTGGCGAAGAGTTGCTGATTTATCTTCAGCTTTTGAGATGCACGCCCATACAACTTCCAATTTACGGAGTTGTGAAGGTGTTGCCATCTTCTCGTCTCTGCCTGCAAACTTGTCATATTTTTTATAGTTATTTTTTTGAATATACTTTGCATCATTCTGTAAAATATCAATAAAAATCTCTGCTTCTGCTTGAGTAAGGTCTTTTGAACTGCAAACATCAAAACTTAAAAGCATTTGACGATAAGTATCATCATCAAGTCCTAATACGTTTTTAAGGGTATGAATTTTTTTAATCTGATAAGTTGTACTCATAATAACCCTGCCTTTGAAGTTCTCTGCCACGTGCAATACCAAATTGAACCCCGATAATAAAAATCAAAAGTCCGATTAAAAAGATGTATAGTGCTTTTTCAAATTTTGAGTATTCGTTCACGTTTCGATCCTTACATTATTATTTGGCTTATACTTGCTTGAACCACATCTTCGTTTACTTCCATATTGTTTAATTCGGCAATACGAATGGCTCTGACTAAAAGTTTAGTCAGAACTCTCGTATTACCTGCGCAATAAGAAGAGAGAGCGGGATATACGCTATCTTGATTTGGAAGGAGTTTAGAGATTATTTTGACTTTATCTTCATCTGTTAAAGGATTAAGCTCTGTTTTTATACCAACTCTTGAATAAAGTTGTGCGTATTCTTTTTTATCGCCCTTGAGGTTCTTCATAAGTCTTGGCATACCGACCAACAAAATGCCAACTTCAGCTTTGTCATAAATCCTGCGCAAAAGTTCTAATGAGGTATATGGTAAATGTTCAGCCTCATCAACTATAATTAATCTGCCGGAGGATTTTAATTTATCAATAATGTCTAACATCATTGAATGGACTGTTCCATGCCCGTCAAATCCGAGTTTTTTGTGAATTTCAGAGAATAATACTTTCGGTCTGTAACCTAAATCAGCCTCAATAAGTACAACTCCTGCGTTTTCATATTTGTATCTTTTAACTGCAAAGGTCTTTCCAATGCCGGCCTCACCATAACAAACGCCAATCTCATTTTCAACGTGGCAGGTTTTTGCTATATCAAATACATCATCTGCAACTGTTGTTTTTACGAAATCAAGTGAGACTCTGCCTTCACGAAGTTCCTCAATTTCTAAAAAACGAGCAACTGCATCATTAATCTTTTTAATATTACCTTCGTATTTATTGTTCATCCAAAGGTGAAGAGTTGCTGTTGATACATCTACAGCCTTTGCTACAGATGAAATCGTGCGTTTTTTAGTTTTGATAAAATCTTTTAATCTGTTTTGTAAATCCATAATGCCCCCTTACATTGCACACCTTTCCAAAGCACGACGTTTTTGGCTCTCTGTAAGATAGAGAGTCTTTTTCGGTTTTGCTTGCGCCACATACTTAAACTGCAAGTTTTTATCAGATTTCTTTTCCTGATTTACAATCTGATCCATTTTTGTATTAGTAATCTGTGACACAGTTGGTGTGCTAATAAATTCTGTTTGTTCTAATCCGTTTTTCAAATTAGCGACTATTTCCTCGTTTGACGGATTATATTTGCACTTAATATAAGATTTAAGAATTTTCTTTTCTTTATTCTTACGCTCAATAGCCTCTTTGTATTGTGCTTTTTCAACATTTGTTTGAGCCAAGAATGAAACTGCGTGATAAACATTACCTTTGCCAAGATATTCTTCGGTTTGAGCATCAAATACCCAAGCTTCTTGGTATGCGTTTATATCTCTTCTAATAAAGACTTTGCGACCTTTTTCACATATCATCCACTCACCCCAATAGGTTAATTGAAGTTGGGAATCGTAAATACCGTTCCGGCCGATCGTCATTGTTTTAGACGTACGCATACAGAACAGTTTTAAGGCATCTTTACTAATAACTTTTTTATTCGTAAATTCTTGCGCCCATAGTTCGTCAGGACATTTACCCTGCAAGACTTTGCCTCTTGATGGTTTTTTATTTAAAAAATTTTCAATAAAATCATCAAATAATGCTTTAAAATCCTCAAACTGCGTAATTTTATCAGCTTTGATTTCATCCTTTAATTTTTCAGGTCGTTCAGTAATCTTTCCACCCCTATACCCGACAAAACCTTTTGAAAGGAACGACTTAACTTTCAAGAAGTCCCTTTCTACAGGCTTTGTTTGGGCATTATATGGGAGGGCAAAATGCACATTTATACCTATATTTTTTAGGAGTGAATTCTCTTTCATACTGTTATGTTCGACTTTTATCGAACTTGTCCTTCCACCTGCAAAATCTTTGCAACGATAGTCTTTACCGTTATCAAGATAAATATCATCAGGAAGCCCGAAGTGTTGGACTCCATAATAAAATGCCTGAAATATATGGTCAGAGTTTGGAGCATCTGCGTGTAAAAACCACCCAAGCCATTTTGAAGTTTTGACATCACGAAAAACTGTTACCCAAGGGAAGCAAACCGAACCATTGAAACTGACTGCAACATCTATTTGAGCGTGGTCAGAAACCCAACAACTGCCAGCTCTTAAATTTGAATAATCTCTTGGAATATATGATGCATATTTTTTATTCCAAGCCGCATTTCCAAATCGAGCCATATAAATTGCTTGCTCAGGAATTCTTGATTTTAATAATCTTTCAAATGTTTTATATGAAGGGAATTTTAGGATATTCACGTTGTCTTTATCTTTTGCATATCCTAAAGTTGCTTGCCAACAGAAAAACGCTGATGGCGCACCTTCTCTTAAATATAGACTTTTATAATATTCATAATAATCATCAGGAATAATTCTGTGCTTATTACCCTGTCCCTTTTTTGATAATAAACCTGCAACACCTGACTCTTCGTATTTTTGTTTTGCATAATATAATGAGGTGTAGCAAACTTTTTTATCCGGATGTGCAGAATTCCAATTTTTAAGAAATTCAACCGTTTTATTGTACGACATTCCCTCAGTTAAAGTTAAGAGTTGGAGGTATTTATCTGCTTGTTTTTTCTGCCATTCCTGTGCATTATCATAAACTTCAGAATTTAACTGCAAACAATTATTTTGTTTATTTATAAAATTATTATATTTTTTTAAATAAGCAGACGGGAGGGATGAAATCGCAATTTCATAATTCTTATACTTCCCTGATTTTTTAAACCGGCAAACATATTTTTCTGATGCGCAGCCCCGTCTTAGTGTTTCTGTCTTGAACCCTAAAGCATCAGCCAAAATCTTTATATCTACCCATTCAGAATTATTCATTGAACTCCTAATTGCAATAGACTTCTCTTAACCTTTGAATAATCCATTCGTTAAACTGAGGATTATTCTGTTCTCCTGCAATTAGTTTGCTCACTTGACCTTGGGATAGATGCAAATCTCTGGCTATTGATGCCTGTTTGATATCCAATGACATTATAATGTACTTTGTTAAAATAGTTTTTTGTGACACCATTTGATTCAATTTTGCAATTCCTCAACTTGGCACTATTTAACATTTTGATAATACCAATTTTTCTACTGCACCGATATTCCCCAGCTGTCTAATTGAAAAACTTCCATTTTGGTTATCTTTTCAACTTCGAGTTTTTCTTAACTGCTCGGATAAGTCTATTATATAAAATTCAAATAGGTTGAAAAGCACGCCACAAAAGCATTAGGAATAATTATTCCATAATTCAAATTCGTTTTTTAATTTATAATCAAACTGCAAGATTTTTTATATAGAATAATCTTTCCAAAACAAAACTTAATATATTATAATTGTTTTATGAAAATCTTGGATCGATTAGCAAAATCAAAGTTCAGAAGCAGATTTAAACTTCGGGCAAAAGAACTTGAATATATCAAGGAAAAAGGACTTGATACTATTCATTCTCATGCCTGCGATTTTATTAGAGATAGAATTGCGCCGGCAGATCCTGTGAACGATGGCAAACAAACCCCAATGCGAGGACATCCTGTTTTTATTGCTCAACATGCAACAGCTACCTGCTGTCGGGGTTGTATTGAAAAATGGCACAAATTTCCAAAAGGAAGAGAACTATCAAAATCCGAACAAGAATATCTTGTTTCTATAATTATGGAATGGATAAATGGACAATTAAAATAAATAAAAAATTATCAGAGAATTTTTAAGTTTTTATCTTTTCAATTTGAAATGTCTGACAGTTAGTTTTGAAATTTTTCCGACTTAACGACTCGCAAAATTAAAAACTTTCAATTTCATTGTCGGACTTTTCAATTTGTTCTGTCCATTTATAAGATTTATACCGGATTTTTGAGTGACAGAAATTGGACAAAAAGAGCAGTTTCGTTACATTTGAGTCAATTCGTATAAAATCGCTAACACCTAAAGGTGGCGGCTAACACAGGCAAATTAATTACAATTCAAATGTCCCAAATAAACCCCATCGGAAGTGTTTCTATAATTTTTGAATTTGTTGTAATTTTTCTAACCCCGATACAAAATAAATAGTTTGCTCAATATTTTCAGCATTAAGAGTGGTTTTAGTAGCCAAAAATTCCCTAAAATTTAAAAGAAAAAATTCTGCAATCATTGAAAAGTACAAAACAAATTGAACCGACCTTGAATACTCTATCTAAATCACAAGAAAATTTATTAAAAAACTATTCTAACAAAAATAAATTGTTTCGGTAATTGAAGATTACCAAAACCTATGTTTAAATTATAAAAATATCTGTTATTTCTTCTCAAACCGAATATTCTTATATATTTATATAAGTGTAGGTTTTATATCTGTTTTGAAGATTTAATTTACATATATTTCTTTCACAATTTGCTTATATTTTTTTAAATCAACACTTTGTGCTTTCTTTAGAACACTTTTAAAATAATCATCAATATTAGTCATTGTTAGCATATTAGTATTGTTTTTTATTGCTTCTAATATATAGTAATTTATCCAACTTTTGTAGTGTGAACCATCTTTAAAATCTTTAATGTCCCCAATTATATTTTCATTATCAAAAGCAAAAATTTTTGAGTTTTTATATTTATCACTTTCATATGTAAAAACTGTCATTGCATATTTTATTTTTTTAAATTCATCACTTCTTGTATCTAAAGCTAATTGCAAATTGCAACGAGGAGATATAATAAAATTAAATTCTGTCTTAGGGTTGTTTTTTACTATTTGAAAAACATAATCATCAAAATATTTCTGAATATCTTGTTTAAAAATATTATCAATATCTTGCGTATATATATTATCATTTGATTTGTATATATCATCAAAAACATCTTTAATTTGAGAATCTTCAGGATAATATTTTTTCCAGTTTTCAAAACCCCCAAAACGTCTATTATGAGATTTTTCTTTTTCCCAATCATTTGCTTTATCTATATCAGTGTATATAATATCCTTATTCATTCCACAAAATACCAAATTACACATTAAGTACTTGTTATTTAAGTATATATTCATATCATTAAAAGGATTTTTATCATACAATATTGTCCAACTATCTGTATAAATGGACTTTTTTTCTAAATTAAGATAATGTGTATCTATTATATATACTACTTTCTTAATTTTATAATGCTTAAATGCCCTTTCTAAAACAAGTTTCTTTTCTAACATATTAGATCCAGACATGGATAAATTAATAAATTTACCACCTAATATATCATTAGCTTTCTTACTTGATATACACTCTGACCAAGAATTTCCAATAATGATTGAGTCAAAAATATTATTTCTCATCCTTGCGTGTGCGGATTCTCTCATGTGACTATATTTTATAGGTCTGAAAAATGGTTTGTGCCAAACTTGTAATGGATCATTTATATAAGTTGCAATAACTACATAAAATACTACTGTGCAAACTATAGATATAAATATTAAAAATGATAATTTTGCGTATTTAAACATGCGAACCTCAAAAATTGAAATAAATAAATTCACTATATGGAACAGCTATAGTCTTTATAATTGACATTATAAAAATTAATGCAAATACTATGGACATTAAAATAGAGACATTCTTTTTTTCAAATTTTATATCTGAAATAATTTGATTAGAATTTTTTGCTACGAAAATTAATAACATAGCAAGTGGTAATAACAAAATAATACATTCATATCTATTTTCTATAAATTTAAAAGTTAATCCATATGTTTTAGGGATAATAAAGTTATGAAAATCAAATAAAGAGTATAGTATCTTTTTCACTTGTGCAAAGCTGTCTGCTCTAAATATAACCCAAGTAAAATTAATAAATACAAACGTTAATGTTATATTTATCCAGTTAGCAATATTTATTTTTGTCTTTTGCCAAATTTTATTTACACATAACGCAAGTCCATGTATTCCACCCCATAATATAAACATCCAACTTGCACCATGCCATAAACCACCAATTAACATTGTAATTAGTAAATTGAAATATGTCCTAGTTTCCCCTTTCCGATTACCTCCAAGAGGAATATATATATAATCCCTTAAAAAACGAGATAATGTTATATGCCATCTTCTCCAAAAATCTTGTATTGAATTTGCTTTATAAGGAGAATTAAAATTTATAGGCAAATCTATATTAAGCATTTTAGCACTACCAAGAGCCATATCTGTATATCCTGAAAAATCAAAATAAATTTGCAAAGTATAACTTAATACTACAATCCATCCCTCAAGCATAGATATCTCTGCTGAACCATAACCATAATTTACATATGTCGAAAAACTATCGGCTAGTATAACTTTTTTAAACAGTCCTATAGTAAATAAAAATATACCAATAATAAGATTTTTATATTGAAAAATTTTTCTTCTTTTTTCGCTGAATTGTGGAATAATTTCTTTATGATGCAATATAGGACCGGCAATTAAATGAGGGAAAAAAGTAACAAATAACATATAATTTATAAAATTGTATTCTTTTGCTTCCTTTTTGTATTCGTCAACTAAGTATGATATCTGAGTAAAAGTAAAGAAACTTATACCAAGTGGTAAAATAATTTTTTGTATACTGATATCGCTATGAAATAGCGCATTTACATTATCAATAAAAAAATTCGCATATTTATAATATCCTAATAACAATATGTTAAAAACTAATCCGGTAACCAACAATAATTTACGTTTTATGCTATCTGCAAATAATTTTTCATGAAAAAGATTTCCTATCGTAAAATTTATCAGCATTGATATTAAAAGCAAAAAAGTATATTTGGGATCATAATATGCATAAAATATTATTGATGAGATAATAAGCCATAGTTTAGAAATTGCTAATAAATGTTTTTTTAAAAGTAGTGAATAGATAATTATAGTAATTGGTAAAAATATAAAAATATAAATTAACGAATTAAATAACATTATTGTTAATTTTCCTACTTTATTTTTTTGCTTTTAATCTTTATATAATATAACATTTAGCGAATGCTATATTATACAACAAAACATAGCATAATTGATAAAAAATAACAATCTATAAATGTCAAACATATATAAATTATGTTTATTAATAAGGCAAAAGATAAAAAATTATATTAAAATGATTATGATAATAACAAGTTTTTTAATACTTTAACATAGATACAATCTTTGGAGCATCAACAAGCTTTTCTCTGCCCTTTAATGCTTCCAATTCAATCAAAAATGCGATGCCAACTAAATTTGCACCCGCTTTTTTTACAAGTTTACACGCTGCTTCCGCAGTTCCGCCGGTTGCCAACAAATCGTCAACAATTAGTACATTCGCCCCTTTTGGAAATGCATCTTGATGTATCTCAATTTTATCTGTTCCATATTCAAGCGCATATTCTTGAGAATAAGTCGCAGCAGGAAGTTTATTTGGTTTTCTGACAGGTACAAAACCGGCATTCATTTTATAAGCCATCGGCATACCAAATATAAATCCTCTACTTTCTATACCTGCAATATAGTCAATTTTTGCATTTCTGAATTGATCGCAAAGATAATCGACCATAACTCTTAATGTTTCAGAATCTTTTAACGCCGTTGTTATATCACGAAATATTATTCCCTGTTTTGGAAAATCTTTCACATCTCTAATTTTATTTTTTACATCTTCAATTGATTGAATTAACATTATCTTTCTCCTTTTTCGGCTAACAATTGTTTTAACTTATCTGTATATTTATCTTTATATTCTTTTGTTTTTTGTATTTCTTTTCTTATAAAAGCTTTTATGCTGTCTTCTTCTTCTTTCACAAGTCCGTGTGCTGTCTTTCCCCAGTTCATATCTTTTTTCATAAACATAATTTTAAATCCGATATATAAAACAAGCGGAAACCAAACTATAAAAAGATAAAGAGAAGTTTGCAGCGCCTCAAACGTTGCATCCAATCTTGGCATAAAATCATATCTTCTGAGCGCATATCTTATTCCTAAAAAGAAACCTATACCGATTACACATCCGATAACGAGAGAAGAATATAACATTTGAGTCGGAGCATGTTTAAACAGAACTTTAAAACCTCTTATTACAAGTTCCATCAAAAACCAACTCGGCATAATAAATTCAGATACATACGCCATCATATCCAAACTGGCTCTCAGTGACATCTCTTTTGAAAATAACACATCACCAAAATATTCCAAATATCTCCTTATTGTTCCTTCAAGCCACCTTCTTCTTTGTCTGTAAAGCGGTTTTAAATAAATTATTCCTTCTTCAAATACAACAGCATCTATACAAAATCTTATATCCCAGCCTTTTATATGCAATCTTGTTGACATATCCAAATCATCAACAATTGTATAATTATTCCAACCGTCAATGTCTTCTATAGCTTCTCTTTTTATTAATTCACCGTTACCCCTAAGCTCAACGGCACCTTTTACGGAATCTCTGCCAACTTGAAGGTGGGAATCCATAGTGTATTCATTATTTTGGCAACGGGTTAATAAATTAACATTCTTGTTTCGAATTATTTTTCTTGCCTGTACCGCACCAACATCTTTAGGCTCAAGATTTGGCACCATTTTTTTCAAGAAATCAGGTTCGACAGTTGCATCAGCATCAAAAACCAAAATTGCATCACCTTTAGCTATTTTAAAAGCATCGTTTAATACTGCTGATTTTCCAGGAAACGCATCCTGAGGCCTTATTAGCGCTGTTACTCTATCATATTTTTGTTCGAGCTCTTTGATTACATTAGAGGTGTTATCAGTACTTCTGTCATCAATAACTATGATATCAAAATTTTCATAATCCATAGCCAAAATATTTTCAACAGTACTTGAAATAACACTTTCTTCATTATGAGCCGGAATCATAACGGTCACAGACGGCTTATAATTTTCATTTATAATTTCGGGATATTTTTTTAACTTACGGGTTTTAAATTTATATGAAAGGTTCATAAATATCGTATAAATAACCATCAATGCGCACAAAAGCGCAAGACCCCATACGGTATTGAAATAGCTTTGGAAAACGTATATGAATACTCCCATGCCAAAAACTATTATAAACAGTAAAATTCTTTCTTTCATAACACTTCCTAACAGTATTATACCAAAAACTATTTATAAAAGTCAGACTTTAGCGTTATACATTACTTTTTGTAAAAATTTAATCAACAGAGAATATTTCTCTAATATCGTCCATAGTAAGTGATTTTGTAATATTTCTGTCAACAGAAATTACGCTGTCAACAAGATTTCTTTTAACCGTTTTGAGTTTTTGGATTTTTTCTTCAACAGTATTTTTAGTAATAAGTCTGTATACAAATACTTTCTTAGTTTGCCCGATACGATATGCCCTATCTGTCGCCTGATCTTCAACAGCAGGATTCCACCACGGGTCATAGTGAATTACATAATCCGCACCCGTCAAGTTCAAACCTGTACCGCCGGCTTTCAAACTGATTAAGAATATCTTGACTGTCGGATCAGTATTAAATCTTTCAACCGCACCTTGCCTGTCTTTTGTCTTACCTGTCAGATATTCATATTTTATACCGGTTCTGTCAAGCCAACCTTTAATTATATCAAGCATGTCAACAAACTGGCTAAACAGAAGTATTCTATGTCCTTCATCAACAATTTCTTCAAGCATAACCTTAAGCTTTTCGAATTTACCTGATTTAATAATATTCTTAACGTTATCTTTATCATACAGTCTCGGATGACAACAAATCTGACGCAATCTGAGAAGTGCTGAGAATATTGACAATCTGCTTTTTTCAAGTCCGTTTTGTTCAATAGATTTGAATAATTCTTCTTTTGTACTGTCTAAGACTGTTAAATAGAAGTCTTTTTGTTCATCTGTCAATTCGCAGTATGCAATATTTTCAACCTTATCCGGCAAATCTTTTGCAACATCTCGTTTCATACGACGTAAGATAAACGGATAAATCTGCAATTTCAAACGTTTTTCAACGGTCTTATCCTGACGTTCCATAATAGGATTTACATACCTTGAATTAAAATCAGCAACACTAAATAAAAATCCCGGCATCAGAAAATCAAATACAGACCACAATTCTTCCAATTTATTTTCAATCGGAGTACCGGAAAGTGCAAGTTTATGAGATGCCTGAAGCTTTTTAACAGCCTGTGCTGTTTGTGACATCGCATTTTTAATATTTTGAGATTCATCTAAAACTACATACCTGAAATTAAATTCCTTTAATTTTGCAATATCACGTCTTACAAGTGCATAACTTGTAATTACGACATCGTAATTCGGAATTTCTTTAAACAGACTTTTTCTTTCTACTCCTGAAAGTTTTAATGTAGATAATGTAGGTGCAAATTTTTGGATTTCAGACTCCCAGTTAAACACAACTGTTGTCGGACAAACAACCAAAACGGGTTGAGGGCCATCTTCTTCTTTTGCTTTTTGAATAACAGCAAGAGCCTGCAAAGTTTTACCAAGCCCCATATCATCAGCCAAAATACCATTCAAACCGTATTTATACATAAACCATAACCAGCCAAAACCTTTTGTTTGATACTCTCTAAATTCGGCATGAATTTCTTTTGGCAATTTCAAATCTTCTGTAGTAGAAAAAGAAGACATCTGATTCCAGAAATTATCAAACTCGTCACTCAACACCAATTCAACATTAAGATTTTTAAGCTCATTTATCAAACCTGCCCTGTATGTTTTTACAATATATTTATTATCATTGTTTCTATAAACATCAAATGAGTTAAAAGCCCGCATTATTGCATATATGTCCTGAGCCGGAAATTCTACAAAACCCAGACTTCTGATACGACTATATTTTTCACCGCTCTGAATAGTCTCATATACTTCATCAAAACTTATAGTTTCTTCACCGGCTTGACCATATAAAAAGATTTCAAAACTGTCTTCTACTTCTTTTGAAAAATCAATTTTTGCGCAAAGCTTAAAAGGATCTTCCATAAGTTTGAAGAAATTCATATCGTCTTTTTCAACAAATTTCCATCCTTCTCCTGCCTGTTTTATATAATAGTTGTAAAAATCAATAGCATTTTCTTTTTCTAACGCAAGGTTGTTGGTTTGCATCGGAACAAACTTACATGCCAGAAGCATCTGATAAGCTTCTTGTTCATGTTTTAAGTTTCTTTTTATCCAATAAACCATATCACCTTTTTTAACTGTAATATATGGTGCTTTTTCCGCAGTTGTTTTTGAATACGGAACAATTATTCCATCATACTCAAATTCTAATGAAGCCTTCAACGATTGATCATAATCTATTCCAAGAGTAACAACATTCAATGGAGGACGTTCAGTCAACATCAAATTGCTAATATTTTCATCAATAACAACGTCCATAACTTCTTGAAGCTTTGGAAGTTCTTCATAGATAAACTTACCGCCCTCAGAATCTTTCAAATCAGTAAATGATGATTTCAAAATATTTTGCGGCAAAGAATTCATTGCAATATTTGTTGGGAAAATAATATTTTTGTATCTTCCCCATTTCAAATGTCGAGAAAAATATCTCACTTCTTCCAAAGGATAAACATCATCTTTGTCAGGTCTCTGCCATTCCAAAGACAAAAGAATAGCACCTTGAGCACCTGAATTTACATACAAAACCAATTTCCATTCTTCGTCAGTAAATTTTAGGCGTTCTTTTGTTTTTTCATCCAAAACTTCATCAGCTTTTGATAACAATGTAAACATCGGCCCGAATTTTGTGATTGGAATATCGTACCAGCCTGCTTTTTTATCCTGTCTTGAAATTGTCAAAAGCTGTTGAAATATTGCAACTTCAACTTTTTGAGAATTATTCAATTCAAAATTTTTATCCTGTTTTTGAGCTTCAATCAGCGCCCTCAAAATAGGTTCAATTTGTCTTACGACTTTTCCTGTTTCTCTTGAACGAACCAAAACAGAAAAGAAATTAGCTTTTCTCTTGGAATTAAAATGGAAAATAAAACTTCCTTGCGGTTCTTCTGTCAGCGCAGTATTTTCATCGGGGAATTCAAATTCCATACCGAATTTTGTCTCTAACCAATCTTCATACGCATGCTCATCAATAGCTTTCAGAGCAACTGCTACGGCATGCTTGCACCATTCATCTTTTAGGGGGCAATTGCAACGAGCTTCTACCTTATTTTTTTTAAAAATCAAATCAGTATTATAATGATCCTGAAAATTTCCTTTAACTTTACCCATGTAGAAATTCTTTTCAGGATAAGTATCGAACACCATATCTTTAAGATGATATTCGTAACCTCTGCGCCAGTTTCCGGCTCCCGCTTGTTCTTTTATAAATTTGTAATTAAATTCCTGCTGTTGCTTAGCACTCATTAATGAGTATCTCTTTCCTTAAGGGTGTAACCGCTTATGAAGATTTAAAATCTATAAACCCTACGAGTTTATTATACATAAATCATAAAAAAAATCAATAGATTTTAGCCAAGAATATAAAAATGGAAATAGCAAGCAAGGGCAACTCCGAGCAAAGCACCCATATAAACTTCAAAAGGTGTGTGTCCCAAAAGTTCCTTCAGTTTTTCTCCGATTGCCTGAACGTCGTGTTTGTAATAATCTTCCATCATTCTGTTTAAGCAGGCAGCGGTTTTTCCTGCGGCACGTCTGACCCCTGCTGCATCATACATTGTAATCATTGCAAAACCGATTGCAACAGCAAAAGTTGTTGAACTAAATCCGTCAATCAACCCAACAACAGTTGCCAGCCCCATAACACCCGCAGAGTGAGAACTAGGCATTCCACCCGTTGTTGTAAATATTTTAAAATTTATCTTACGTGTTCTTATTGTAAAAATACAGAATTTTATGACCTGTGCAATAAATGCGCAGGCAAGTCCTGCAATAATCGCTTCATAACCTGTATTTTGTATATGTGTTATCATCAAATTCCTCTCTTTGTCTTTTGAATATAACATACTAATAAAGTTTTGGCAAAACTGTTAAGCAACCCGTATTTTGTTCAATATTTGTTCAAAAATTTCTGAATTCAAATTATTTTCTTTTAGGATTTTAAAACATTTATCTATAATATTATCCAAATCAGCTTTAGCTTTTTCTAATCCGAATAAACTTACGTATGTAAGTTTTCCTTCCTGTTCATCTTTGCCCAAAGTTTTGCCCATTTCTTCAAAGGTAGATGTCACATCAAGTATGTCATCGGCAATTTGAAATGCAACTCCCATATACTGACCAAATTCTGTAATAGCATCTATCTGTTTTTCTGAAGCTCCGGCAATAATCGCACCTGTTCTCAAGGCGAGTTTAAACAAATCAGCAGTTTTGTGGGTGTGAATATATTTCAAAGTTTGAACATAATAATCAAAATCATCAACAGTTGAATGGTTAAACGGTTGAATAGTTGAATAGCTATTATCAGATTGCTGTTCTTGAGAAGTTTTATCATTATAGCTATTATTAAATAGCTTATCCTCTAATCCTCTAATCCTCTTAGCATCTGATATCAATTTTTCACTCTCAATATCTACAACCTGTCCTGCTATAACACCATAAGCACCTGCAGCATGGAAATATTCTTCCAAAATTTTTATCAATTTTTCAGCACCTAAGTGTTTTGAATTTTTTACAATAATTTGAGGAGCAAATGTCAACAAAGCATCCCCCGCCAAAACCGCATTCGCTTCCCCAAACACCATATGATTTGTTAGCTGCCCTCGCCTATAATTGTCATTATCCATACATGGCAAATCATCATGAATCAATGTTTGTGCATGAAGCATCTCTATAGCGCAAGCTGTCGGGATTGCATCTTCATAATTTCCGCCAAACATTCTGCAAGCCTCAAGACACATGACAGGTCTGAGTCTTTTACCGGGCAATGTAACAGTATATTTCATCGCTTTAAAAATTTTATGCGGATAATATATCGGCATAAATTCATCTATTTTTTTGTTTACCAATTCAATATAATCATTCATTTTCATAATTTTCATCCAATTCGTTATAAATTTTTTGTCTGAGTGTATTTCTTGCGCTTTGGCGTTTCTTCTCGCTTATTTTTGCAATTTGTCTGTTATGAACTGTTTTTTTGGAATGTTCTTCTTTCTTTCCTTCATATTTTACACGCTCTTTATAATCTTTTGCCTCGTCCACAAAACTAAGATAACTTTCGTACCTTGAGGAATCTATTTCAGAAATATGTTTTAATACATTACATCCGTCTTCATTAATATGTAAGCAATCAGAATATTTGCAATTATGTCTGTATTTATAAATATCGTCAAATAATTTATCAACATCAGCAGGAAGTATAAAATCAAATCTTACGTTACTAAATCCCGGAGTATCAACAATCCTTGAGGTGTCATTTATTTTTATAATTTCACAATGTCTTGTGGTATGAGTTCCTCTTTGAGTTTTTTCACTAACCTGTTTTGTTCTCAGATTAAGATTAGGATTTATTGCATTTACAAGACTTGATTTGCCAACACCTGAATTTCCGCATAATACACTTGTTTTGCCTTCAAGAATTTTTTCAAAATTTTTAATTCCTTTATGTTCTGTTGCAGAAGTATATGCTATTTTAAATCCTAAAGGCTCGTATATGCTTTTTATTTTGTGACTGAGATGTCTGTCCCATTTCAAATCTTCTTTATTAAAACATAACACAGTCGGAATATCATAATATTTTGCAAGAGCAATATATCTGTTAAGTTGGTGCAAATCAAGATCCGGCTCTTTTAGAGCTGAAACAATAATAATTTGGTCAATATTTGCTACACTCGGACGGCTAATGTAGTTTTTTCTGGGAATTATATTCTTTATAACTCCTTCATCAAACTCTACAAAATCTCCAACCAAAATCTTTTCACGCTGCTTTTTTAGCACTTCTCTAATTTTACATTCATAAGAAGAAACACCGTCATCAACGTAGTAAAAATCCGAATGAATTTTGTATATCTGACCTTCCATATATGCTAATTTTAGCATAAAATTTAAAATTACATGAAATTAGAAATAATAATTTAATTAATATTTCTAAATCATTCACGCATGACAAATCTTGTTTATGGTAATCATGAAACAAGGAGATTTTTATGGCTGTAAAAGAAAAAGAAAATAACATAGGCTTGATGCCGCAAAATATTGAAGCTGAAGAAGCTGTACTCGGTGCAATACTTGTTAATCCAAATGTTATAACAAAAGTTGTTGAAACTATCAAACCGGAGAGTTTTTACAAACCGGCTCACAGATATATTTATGAAGCCATGCTCCAGTTGTTCAATTCGAATGAAAGAATTGATATTGTATCAGTTTCTGATGTATTGAACTATAATTCCAAACTTGAAACAATCGGCGGCCGTGCATTTGTAAACGATCTTTGCTACAAAACAATTACGACATCAAATGTTGAATATTATGCAAAAATTGTTCAGGAAAAAGCTATAAAAAGAGCCTTGATTAATGCCGGTTCTGAAATTGTTTCCTTCGGATATGACGTTAATCCTATCGATCAATCTCTTGACAGTGCGGAAAAATTAATCTTTGATATTGCATCCAAGAAAGCAACCTCTGATTTAACTCACGTTAAAGATTTAGTATTAAATACGTATGAAAAAATTGAATATCGTTTTGAACACAAAGATGAATTAACAGGTGTTCCGACAGGTTTTTATGAACTTGATGCCATAATGAACGGTTTGCAAAAATCAGACTTGCTAATCTTAGCAGCTCGTCCTGCAATGGGAAAAACAGCACTTGCACTCAATATTGCTCAAAATGTTGCACTAAAAGCCAAAACACCGGTTGCAATATTTTCTCTTGAAATGTCAAAAGATCAGTTGATGCAGCGTATGTTATGCTCAGAAGCTGAAATTGATTCCCAACGTGTAAAAACCGGCAATATGCAATCAAAAGACTGGGAAAAATTAGCTTCTGCAATGAACGCTTTTGCACAAGCTCCTATATATATTGACGATACATCAGGCAGTTCAATTACTGATATTCGTGCGAAATGCCGCAGATTAAAAATGGAAGAAAAAAATCTCGGTCTTATTCTGATAGACTATCTTCAATTGATGGAAAGTTCCAGCAGAGAAGACCGTATGCAACAAATTTCGGCAATCTCAAGAGGTTTGAAAATTCTTGCAAAAGAACTTGATGTGCCGGTGCTTGCTCTTTCTCAATTATCCCGTGCTGTTGAATCCCGTACTGATAAACGTCCGATGTTGTCAGACCTTAGAGAATCCGGTTCTATCGAACAGGATGCGGATATTGTAATGTTTATTTATCGTGACGAATATTACAAGAAAGCGGAAGAAGACGGTGAAGAAATAGCTGCCAAAGCAGCATCTAAAGGTGAATCAGAAATTATTATCGCAAAACACAGAAACGGTTCTGTAGGAACTGTCAAACTTCTGTTTCAAGGCAATATTACAAAATTCAAAAATCCTATTAAAACAGATGTGTTCTAATATCAATAAGATTACTGCGTCACAATCAGTCTTGATATGGAGTTATTACGAGGGGGCAGAGGACTGCTGATGAAGTAATCCAGCTTTTTTATTAAAACAGTTGTATTGGTATCCCGCCCTACAATCTAATGCTCCTCGTAATGACATGTTTTTTTGCCCCCTCCCTTAAGGGGAGTGTGGGGTGGGTGGTTTCTAATACATTTTTATCTTCATACACCCCTAACCTCCTCCTTGCAGTGACAGATATAAAGTAGGCTGGGCAAAGCATATCCGTGCCCGGCAAAATACGTGGGCACATTTCATTTTGCCCACACTACAAGCTTTTTGTGCTATTATTTACAGGAGTGACAGTCCAATTGTGAAGGTTATATACGCACACTAAAAAGATTTAATTGACCTAGACGGAGATCTCAACAAATACTGAAAAGAAAAATTTGATGAAAACTTTATTCCCAAAAACAAAAAATTTTAAAGTTTATTGGAAGGAATAAATCTAAACCTTTTCAGTTTCTTTTGTCTCTTTCAAATACTGTTCAAATATTTCAACAGCGTCGCCGACAAGTTCGACGCAAGGGCGTTTTTTATAATATTCTTCAGTTCTTTCGGACGGAATAGGGGTATTAGATGATGTTACACCCTCTAAAAGTTCACGACATATTATACTTCCGTTTTGTGCTTTAAACCTTCCTGCAAGTTCCTGTATTTTTTTATATAATTCACCTTTAGCTTTTGGATCAGAATTATCTGACGGTCCAAACATAAGACCTGCTGCCATAAACATTCCGCTTACTGTTCCGCAAACCTCTCTCATTCTGCCCATTCCGCCGCCGAATGATGAAGAAATCTTCATTGCTGTTTCAAAATCCAATCCAAGCTCTTGCGCAAACACGCCTAATACAGATTGAGAACAGTTATAACCCGATTTGAATAATTCTTTTGCTTTTTCTGAACGTTCTGACATTATTTACCCCCAAATAGCTTTATGGAAATGTTTTTTACCTTTTTTAATTTTCAAACCATCTTGCAATTCAGCCTGAGTGTACACTTTATCAAGTGCATTTACAGGAGTATCATTAACACTCACACCACCTTGCTGAATAAGACGCTTTGCTTCTCCTCTGCTTGCAGAAAAACCGCATTTTATGAGCAAATCTATAATATTTATCTTACCGTCTTGCAAATCTTCCGCACCAATTTCTGTTGTCGGCATATTATCAGAATCACCTGATCCGCTAAACAAAGCATACGCAGAAGCCTTTGCCTTGTCAGCCTCATCTTTACCGTGTACAAGTTCTGTCAGGTGATATGCAAGAATTTCTTTTTTCTCATTAATTCTTGAATCTTCCCATTTTTCCATCTGTTCAATTTCTTCAATAGGTAAAAATGTAAGCATTTTTAGACATTTCATAACATCTGCATCATCAACATTTCTCCAATATTGATAAAATTCAAACGGAGAAGTCTTATTTGGATCTAACCAAACAGCACCTTTTGCCG
>Ga0310695_10001333_pt1 | contig 59040 bp, 35 predicted proteins | sample RumenRJG_04DNA_FD_203882 | JGI IMG/M metagenome (GOLD analysis project Ga0310695, IMG submission 203882) | Bovine rumen microbial communities from Lethbridge, Alberta, Canada - RJG_04 (v2) (version 2) | ecosystem: Host-associated > Mammals > Digestive system > Stomach > Rumen | place: Canada...
GCTTGGTGTTGGTGATTTCGCCAGTCACCTTGTCCTGCGGAACGTTGAAGTCAACACGGATGAACACGCGCTTGCCGGCGAGTTCGAGATCTTCGATAGAAAGCTTTGCCATTATAGCACCTTCTTTTTTAGGGTTAAAATTTTACGCGGGAAAATATAGTAAAAGGCGAGAGCAGCGGCAAAACAACTTGTTGTTTTGACATTGCCGAGCCGTCCTATATGCGTTCCGAAGGGACGCCATATAGTAACTTTTGCGTAGGGCGAACAAAGCGAAGCTGCTTGCAGATTCATTTTCGAGCCCAGCAAAAGACGCTCAAAGAGCGTCAAAGGCGCGAGCCGCGACAAAAGTGTGCAAAGCTAGAAATGCAAAAAACTTTTTTTGCATTTTCTAGCCGCAGCCGCGGACGTCGAAGACGTCAAAAAACATTTTTGTTTTTGGCATAGCCGAGCCGTACTAGATGCACTCCGAAGGAGTGCCATATAGTAAATCCAAACGACCGTTATTAGTCGTTAGCTATTAGTCATTAGAAAAAACGGAAGTTTGTAACCAAATTTTTACAAGCAAGACGGTATTTCATATTATAACTTGACGTTTTCATCACACAAATAATTTATTCGCCTAAATCGCGATTCTAGTCGTGAAAAAAAATTATATAATTCACTATTGGTGTTTTTTTTATATATTTTTCCAAAAAAATTGGATTATTCGGAGTAGATACGATGAAGCGTTCTTTCTTATTGGCCCTCTGCCTTTCCGCTGCAGCAGCATTCGCTGGAGTTTATGATATTGCTGATTTCACGGCTAAAGATGCCGTCTCGTCTGACAACCAGGTTTTTGCCTCTTACGGCGAACTGAGCACAGTTTCTGTTGACGAAGCAGCATCTGTTCCTTCTGGAAAAATTGTCCTCCGTCAGAAGTTTGCTCAGGAATCTGGCCTTAACGCCTATCAGCTTTACATCGGTCAAGTCGGCGACATTTCTTCCATGACAGCATTGAGCGTTCCTTCGAGCACCTCCTACAGCGACGTCATCAAAGCTAAGCTCTATGAACGCCGCGGTATGAAGCCGGGTGACGATGCCGAAAAGGTATACTTCGACGGCAAGTTCGTCTACATCCCAGGTGCAACATCCGCTGTCGCATTTATAAACGGAACTCAAATCGACCTTAAAAACGAAGCCCCAGCCGCAAAAAGCACCGCACCGAAGCAAGAATGTGACGAATTTGATGTTTCCTGTGACGAAGACATCATTGCAGCAAAGAACAGCAGCAGCTACGATGTTTCTGGCGACCTGAACAACACAAATTCCCGTGCCGACGCTCGCGATTATTCTGCATCCGCAGCGGCACAGGATGTTAAGGATCGTTTCGGTATTGCTGACGAAGTTCGCTTCTGGAGTGCAGTCGCCCTCTCTGCAATTGCTGCGGGCAGCGCCGTTCTTGGCGTACTCCAGCAAATGAAGTCCAGCGAAGCTAACGACGCATACAAGGATCTTGAAAAGATTGCCAACACTGCCGAAGAAAAGATCGCCATAGGATGTAGCAAGATCAGCGGTGTTACAAACCAGGAAGCCTGCATAGACTACTATAAGAAAACAACTGATCCGGCAGCATTCACCTTAACCAACTGGACTTATGCGGATCTCAAGAATAGAATGAAAGTCAACAAGGACACAAAGGATTCTTACGCTATGGGCCGCAACATCTGGTTCGGCGTATCGGCAATCTCCTTGACCACAGCTATCGTTTTGTTCGCATGGTAATGGAACAAGGGCGAATCCGGCTCAAAGACGTTCAATTTGATTGCATCGTTGGTGTTCTCCCCTACGAACGCGTAAACGAACAACCAATCATCTTGAACCTCACTCTTTGGTTGGACTTCGCAAAAGCTGCAGAAACAGAAGATTTAAACGAATCTATCGACTATGCAAAGCTGGCGGAAGAACTAAAAGGGTTCATCCGCCTTTCTTGTTTCAAGCTTGTCGAGACGCTAGTCGTAAAAACCGCAGAATACGTTCTAGAGCATTATTCAAAAGCCACAGCCGTCGAAGTCTCCGTTGCAAAGCCTAAAGCCGTACCCGGCTGTCTAGGCGCCGAAGCAAGCGTGAAGATTAGTAGACAGTAGGAAACAAAAGTTACTAGTTTCGAGTTACTAGTTACTAGAGAATTTTAAATCAACATCTTCTTTTGATCAATAACTAATGACCAAAGACTATTAACTAGTAACTAAGTTCTAGTAACTGCAGCAAAGCCGCTCTACCCTCGAAACGCGCGGTAACGCAAGGCTTCGGAGAGGTCCATGACGTCTACGGCAGAGGTGCCACGCAAATCGGCAATCGTACGAGCAACCTTTAACAACCTAAAGTAACCGCGCGCACTCAAGTCCATCTTGGCAGCGGCATTTACAGCAAAATGTTCTACAGCAGGAGTCATCTCTGCAAATTTTCTTGCATACTCCGACGACATTTCAGCATTGGATTTAAAAGGCAAATTGCGGAAACGTTCACGCTGAACAGCCCGTGCCTTACACACGCGTCTGCGAATATCAGCAGACGACTCCCCTCGTCCTTTTAAAACAAACATCGCAGCATCAACAGGAGGGACGCTCACCTGTATATCAATACGGTCCAATAGCGGTCCTGATATTTTTTCACGGTAGCGTTTACGAGCCTCAGGCAGGCAAGTACACTCGCGCTTCGGGTCCATGGAATAGCCGCACGGACACGGATTCATTGCAGCCCCCATCATAAATCTCGCTGGCCATATAACAGTTCCACTCGCACGGCTAACCGAAATTTCACCTTCCTCCATAGGCTCGCGCAGAGCTTCTAAAACACTCCGATTAAACTCAGGCAGTTCATCCAGAAACAAAACTCCATTATGAGCCAAGCTGGCCTCCCCCGGCAAAAGCCGGGTTCCGCCGCCCACAAGCGACACCATCGATGCCGAATGATGCGGTGAACGAAACGGGCGCGTAAGCACGGGTTTGAACGCTTCAGAATCGCCTGCTCGGAGTGCACAAGAATGAATACGCGTCGTTTCCAAAATTTCCTGTTCCGTCATCTCCGGGAGGATTCCCGGCAGGCATTTCGCACAAAGCGTTTTACCAGCACCAGGCGATCCCACCAGCAAAAAATTATGGGCGCCCGCAGCAGCAACTTCGAGAGCACGCTTTACGCCATCCATTCCCACAACATTCTTAAAATCGGGAACTTTATCGTCAACACCGACGCAGTATGAAGCTATACCCTTTGCAACATTCACATCTTGACTAGAATTGCGTTCAAGAATTTCAACGCACTCCCCTAAAGAACTTGCACAAACATAACGAAGACCTTCCACTAACGAGGCTTCTTGAGCATTCCCATGCGGGATCACAAGAATATAGTCATGTTCTGTAGACAAATTCATTGCAATGGATAACACACCACGGACAGGCTTCAACAAACCATCCAATGAAAGTTCGCCCACAAAAACATAGCGATCCAGCTGAGGAACTTCAATCTCCCCTGTCGAAACAAGCAAGCCAATCGCAAGCGGAAGGTCTAATGCACTCCCCTCCTTTCGCAAATCCGCAGGCGACAAGTTCACCGTTGTACGAAAACCAGTCACCACTTTCCCGATGGAGCGTATCGCCGAAACAACACGTTCTCGAGATTCCCTTACCGCATTGTCCGGGAGTCCGACAAGAGTAAACCCAGGCAGTCCTTGAGCGGCATCGACTTCCACACTGACAGGAACAGCCTTTATTCCAAACAAGCAATAAGAACGGATTCTGCGAAACAATTTACACCTACCTTATGCTACTGCGGCCTGATACTTTTCAAGCACACAGCTTTCAATATGTTCTCTCAGCTGGCGAGTTATAGGCAAGCAAACGGTGCGGTAATCCTCCCCTTTATAGAAAGTATCAATCGGATACCCCACAAACATTCCGTTTTCGCCATCCATCACGCGAAGCCCGCGAATCTGGATCTGGTCATTCAGCACAATCGTAGCAACACCCTTCATGTGTCCAAGATTTGCGCCTTCCTTAAACGGATAAACCTGCACGTTTGTCACAGCAAGGCAATCAAATGCCGGAGACATAGCAGGGATATTCGATGTTTTCTTTTCTGTCTTTTCAGCCATATCGGCCTCCTATTTTTAAGGTTCGCCGCTATCGGTACATTCATACCTTTGCGGAATCGCACCCAATATTGCAAAAGCCATGCCAAAAGCAACATATGGCGTTTTTAATTCAATTTCAGTGTTTTCAATACAATAAAAAGTGATTAAACACTGTTTAAACAATGTTTAACCACCATTTGTTTTTGCTAACTTGTTTTCATGCTTTTAAAACCGAATATGAAATGGACTGCAAATCAGGGAATTATCCACCCGATGGTTACCGCTGATTTTTCATGGACTCCCCGCATAATCACAGTTAAATTCACCGTCGAAGAACCCGTAGACTGCTACCGCGCCTCCGTTCAAGAAGACAACGGTCGAAGCTGGGAAGATTCCTGCGTGGAAATTTTCTTGCAGAACCCGGCAAACCCGGCTGAATATTTCAATTTCGAAACGACAAGCCGAGGCTTTGTGCTTGCCGCCCGAGGTACTGGCCGTGAGAACAGACAAACGCTCCCGCTCGATACTATCGCAAAGATCAAGCGTTCAGGAACCGCGCCAAGCATCCAGGACGACAGCGTCTACTGGACGATGACTGTTGAAATTCCAGCCGAGATTTTCGGGATTAAAGCATTTGAAGCTCCACTCTGTGGAAACCTCTACAAATGCGCCGACAAAGCTAACACGCCCCATTACCTCAGCGCATTTCCCATAGAAACAGAAAAACCGGACTTTCATCGTCCGGAGTTCTTTGAAGTTTTATAGCATAAACTAGTGTTTCTTGTCATGCCCGCCACAGAGCGGGCATCTCCTTTAATAAAACAAAAAGGCGATTCCCGATCTAGTCGGGAATGACATCAGCAGCGCAACAACTACATCATCCTGAGTTTCATTTCGAAGACAGGGCGATCCGTCTCATCGAGAATGCGCATGTAAGTCGCTCCATTATGATCCGCGCGGAAAACCTTTAAAACCTGGCCTTCCTTGGATTCACCCAAATAATGGACTTCAAGTTCCGAAGGAATGCAAAGTTCCAGGTCAGACGCGCTAAAGACGTTCAATGCGAGCTTTACATATTCGATATTGTTCATGTGGTGCGACATATCAATATGTTGCGGCAAAACCTTCTGCTGATAAACTTCCTGATATTCTTCAGGCTTCACGTTAAAGCGATCGAAATCATCCGTCATGAACGCTTCCGGAAAACCTTCTGTCGGGAAATCGACCGCAGAAAGGCGCATCGGACGATGACGATCGAAGCTCAGGCAGCACATTTCCTGTTTTGCAAAAATAATCGGTTCGCCCTCAATCGTCGTAATCGCCGTATTTTCGTTCAAGCGGATAAGCTGATTATCTGCCGGGAAGGATGTCGTGACAACTTTATCTTTCCAGTACGGACGTTTCAAGAATTTGAACTTGGCCTTATAAACAACCCAGAAGCCGCCCTTTTCCTTGACCACGAAATTGTCCATTTTCATGGATCCAAAATTTTCCGTAATATTGTCCTGGACCATGAGCACTGTCTGCGCAAGACCCATCTTTCCTGACACGTCAATATAAGCCGAAGTAATCGTTCTCGGCTTCTGGAATACAAGCGGATTTTTCGCCAAAGTGTAAATATCAATCATGCTTTGAATATAAAATTTTTTATCATTAGGAGGCATGTCAACTGTTATTATTTTCAACAAGCCCTATGGCGTATTAAGCCAATTCACCCCAGAATCAGGACATTTAGCCCTAAATTCTTTCGGGTTCCCGCCAGACATCTATGCAGCCGGCAGGCTCGATCACGACAGTGAAGGCGCGTTACTCCTAACCGATAACGGGAAACTCATCAAAAAGCTACTAGACCCCAAATACGAACATCCGCGAACCTACCTCACACAAGTTGACGGACAAATTACCAAGGAAGCCATCCAAAAACTTTCTAAAGGCGTGGACATCAAAGGATACCACACCAAGCCCTGCAAGGCTGAAATCGCCGAAGAACCCGACTGGCTCTGGCCCCGCAACCCGCCAGTGCGCTACCGCGCCAATATTCCCACCAGCTGGGTGAAACTCACGCTCATTGAAGGCAAGAACCGTCAAGTGCGCCACATGACCGCAGCCGTTGGCTTCCCGACCCTCCGCCTTATCCGTGTGCAAATCGGAAACATCCCGCTAGGGGACTTAAAGCCCGGCGAATGGCGCATTGTCACAGATAAAGTTATTTAGCCATTTTAAACTAGCAAAACACCCCGACGGATTTTTCCATTGGGGCATTTTTAGCATTTAGGCATCACAGGAACTAGATACCAGCGAGATCGAAGCCAAGGACAATTTTACCTTTATTTTCTGAACTATCCAGAGTGTAATCAGCAAAAACAAGAATGCGGAAAATAAGATAGTTTGCATTTGACGTAAACGATTTACGTTCATACGAATTATATCCATCAGTCGATGAGACCTTTAAATTAGAAAGATTATTCACATTCGAAGTATTGCTTTCATACACATAAAGGTCAATATCCTGAGGAACTCTGCCAGCATCAACCAGATCAAAGCCATCGCTCAGCCAAGCAATTGCTGCGGTAAAATTACTCTTATCCGTAGGACGCTTGACACTGAAACGAATTTCTTTCTTTCCATCGTCTGTATAATGCGTGTACAGCTTACTGATTTCGCCCACCCAATAGCGGGATTCATGGAAAACTTCACTGTGATTTTGATCCGTAAGCATGCTATAATAAGAAGGCATCTTTGTCGTTACCGGGGTTCCATTCGGATATGGAGTGTTTATAGAGACATCCCCAGAAGTAAGCATCAAAGCCTTCACCATTTCCGGGTGCCAGCGATAGTACGGATTTGCCGACAAAAAAAATTATTTACAATAAGTTAAACCTCGCCAGCAATATACTAGCGAGGCTTTACAAATAAGGCTGTATTTTTTTATTTCAACGAGTTTGAATTAGCGAGACATCATGTCAAAGCCCAAGACAACCTGTCCACGGTTTTCACTATTCACGTCATCAGAATACAAGGTGATAACGAACACAATATAGTTTGCACTTGTCGAGAAGGACACCTTTTCAAAAGCGTCAAAAGAACTTAAGGAAGAATTCAGGAAGGTTTCAAGATCATTAAGATTTCCCGAATTATTTGCGTAAGCCCTAAGGTCAAAATCCTGAGGAATCTTAGCAAGATTCGCAATATCGTCACCACTACTCAACCAGGAAATAGCAGCAACAAAATTATTCGATTCAAAATCAGAAGTTTTCACCTTAAATCTGATTTCCTTTCTGCCATAAGAATCCTCATGAGTTTTCACCTTATTGATATCGCCGACCCAGAAACGGGATTCATGCTTATACGGATAAGCATGGTTTACATCTGTATAGGAACGAGGCGGCAACAAAGTTGCATAGGTCGGGACGCCTGTCACACTTGCCGATGTAAGCAATGTAGCCTTAACGACTTCGGGATGCCTACGGTAGAAAGCATTTGTAGCCAGAAGGTCAGAAACCATACCTGCAGTATATGCGGCAGAAATTGACGTACCATCGTAATAAGGGTCATATGTCGAAACAGTTCCCCATGACGCCGTATACTTTCGGCCCTTATCCGAATTATCGCCACCTTCATTAAAATAAAAATGAGTATAATTGCTAATTTCCGGCTTTGTAGTTCCAGTATTGTAAGAACTGTTCGAATTGCAGTTTCCGATTCCGCTAGTGCAATATCTGGGTCGAACATTAGGTGTATACGCAGTAGCATTACCGCTTGTCGGATCAACTGCGCCAACTGTAATAGCATTTACAGCGTGGGCGATATTTGCAAAGTTTCTGTTGGATCCACTACCTTCACCTGCAGCAACAATTTCTACAGTACGATTGGTATAGATGTAGTTATCGAGCGTACGCGCTTCATCCGAGTAATACAATCCAGAAGGCATAAATCCGCCCGCCATGGGCTTACGGACTCGAAGGCCCATATAAATGTTATCCTTTTGAATATTGCTCGGATAACTCGGATATTCCGCAGAACCCACATAAATATCGGATTTTTTCGAAGAATTCTTTAATATTTTAAATGTTTTCGAAGCATCAATTTCATTTGATGGAACTTGCCAATAGCTAGCCGGAGACACTACCACATATTTAATCTGATCGTTTTGAGCCATCTTGACCGGCATTGCATTTAAAGGCACATAGATGCCAACATTTGTCCAGTCATTTTTCCATTCGACCGCCCAAGTATACGGCTGGCTAGTATAAGCAGCATTACCGTAATTAGCGGAATTCTGCGCACCATACCAAACCGATATATACTGTCTATCAGAATAAGAACTTCCGTCTCTAACATCTTTGAAATTCTTGTACTGAATTTGACTTCCATCTCCATAGGGAGATGTCTGTACAGGATTATTGAAATTGAAGGAATTATTATACGAGAAACTATACCCTTGATTATTGGCACGAGAAAAATTGTTTTCCGTATAGAAGTTTGGATTTATATAATCATCAAGAACGGGGATGTATTTAAAATATTCATTCGATCGTTCAATGTAACCAATATCATTATACGGGCCATAAGCATAAAACAAGCTTCCTCGATCAGAAGAAAGCGTTGGATAAGAGTAAGAATGTGCCGTAAAATTATAGAAGCAACGATAGTTCGTATTACTATAGTTCGTATAGCAGTCGTTCGCTCCGGTCCAACCTCGATTAAAGAAACGGCCTTCCGCAGAATACGCACCATTTACAAGACCTGAAGCCTTTTTAGCCAAGACATTAGCATCCAGAGAAGAACCAATGTTTTGCTGTTCTTTTTTCTTCATTTTACTATAGTCTATATTCCTATAGACCATCGGGGAATTCATTTTACTTTCCTTACGCCCCAAAAGGTCGTAATTCACCGTAGCCGCACCAGCACCAATGCAACCGGCTGCAACTAATAAAGCAATTTCCTTTTTCATATTCCACTCCTTCACAAATATGTACTTTAAATATAAGATATTCTAATCAAAATCAATATTTTATACTCATTTTTTACAAAAAAGTAATTCAAACAAAGACATTTTATTTCGCATAAATTTCACAAAATAACATTTTTTGCATAAAAACAAGAAAAAGCCAACAAGGCACGAACAAGCCTCATCAAAAGCTAAAATTTACACACCAGACATAACTTTTGCATACAAAAAGGCTCGCCTGCATATGCCGACGAGTCTTTCTCAAACAATTCCTATTCAGCAGTCACTATTTAGCGGCTACATCAAAACCCAAGACCATCTGTCCATTATTTTCAGAATCTTCGAGATCACGATAAAGAAGAATACGGAACACCAGATAATTAGCATTCGATGTAAACGAGATTTTTTCGTAAGCGTCAATGCCACTAAGAGATGATGCATGGGAGTTATAGACATCTATATTATCCACATTGCCGTCATTACTTTCATACACATACAAATCAAAATCCTGAGGAACCCGGCCAAGATTTGCAATATCATTACCACTGCTCAGCCATGCAATTGCAGCCTTAAAATTCGTCTTGCCAGCCGGGCGTTTGACTTTAAAGCGAATTTCTTTTCTTTCGCTATAAGGTTCAACATGCGTTTTCAGCCGCTGCGTTTCGCCCACCCAATAACGAGATTCATGGAAGTAGGAATTGTGATTTTTATCGAAAACCAAGCTACGGTAAGACGGAATTTCCGATGTTACCGGATAGTATTCAGGATAAGGAGGAGACACAGAGACATCGCCCGAAGTCAGTAACAAAGCCTTTACGACTTCCGGATGCCAGCGATAGAACGGATTGACCGACAGAAGTTCAGCGACCATACTTGCTGTATAAGCAGCAGACATTTCATTGCCATCATAGAAAGGATCATAACTGTACTGCACTCCAGAAGACAAATCCGTATACTCTCTCCATTCATCCAAGAAATAGAAGTGAGAATAGTTGTATATTTCCGGTTTTCTGGACCCTTCATTGGTATTAGAAAGTCCATTGCACCCGCCAATACCACGAGTGCAATATTTCGACTTTGTCGAGTTATAGCTCGTAATCTCTCCACTATATGCATCTACCGCACCAACAGTAATGGCATTTGCAGCATGTGCTTCAGCAGCCAGATGTCCTGTATTAAGACGAACCATATAGTTCCCTGCAGCGACGATTTCGGTCGTTCTATTATTATAGATGTAATTGTCAAGGTCCCTAGCCGCAGTAGAATATTTCATAGCATCTTCATTATCATAGAAAACATCGCCCCGATTATGAAGTCCTACATAAATTTGAGGTCCCCTGGCATCAGAAGACGGATCTGAAGGTCGATTCTTGCTTACATAAACCACAGAAAAATTCGTAGCATCCTTAATAATTCTATAGGACCTTGCCGAAAGCATTTCATTTACGGGATCCGGAGAAAACTGTTCATTCGGATTAACCAGAACATAGCGATCATACTGTTGATGGCGCAAGCTAACCGGTTCAGCATCAGCAACCATATAAACACCGACATCACCCCAGTCCGCATCCGGATACAGATGGCTTTCATCATACCATGAGACATCGCTCCTTTTGGACTTAGTCATTTCGACAGTTCCAAAAGGTTCGTATCGAATTTGCTGATAATATGCATATGGCGAAGACTGAACCGGATTAGAAATTCCAGAAGCAGGAGGCAACCACGTCATATTGTAACCATGCCCATAAACATTGGAAATCCCGGCATATTTATATGCAGGCGGATAGTGCGACTTAAGAGAGAAGCTCTTAAAAACAGCATTCGACTGGTCCATATAGCCACCATTTCCAGCTAACTTATTATACCAGCCATCCTCATATGAACCATTTGCTTTCCACCACTTCAAATAGTAGGGATACGGATTCTGGGAACTTGCCATATAATAATCCAGTCCCTTATTATTATAAACACCCGCAATAGAACGATAATTCGAATTCAGCCCCGTTCCAAGCCTTTTTAGCGTTTTATTTTCCAGAGAAGAACCAACATTCTGCTGTTCTTTTTTCTTCATTTTACTATAGTCTATATTCTTATAGACCATCGGGGAATTCATTTTGCTCCCCTTGCGACCAAGAAGGTCATAATTTACAGTAGCCGCACCAGCGCCAATGCAACTGGCGGCAACTAATAAAGCTATTTCCTTTTTCATATTTTACTCCTTCACAAACATGTACTTTAAATATAAGACATCCAAGACAAAATCAATATTTTATACATATTTTTTACAAAAAAGTAATTCAAACAAAGACAATTAATTTCACATAAATTACGCAAAATAACTTTTTTCATATTAAAAACAAGAAAAAGTCAACAAGACACAAACAAGCCTCATTAAAAGCAAAAATTTACAATTTCAATATAGCCGTTCATAAAAAATAAATTTCATATACAAAACAGAAGCAGGCTTCGAAGGAAGTCTGCTTTTTCAAAAACGATTACATTACTACTTTTTCGATTTTCCGCCTGATTGACGTTCTCGTTTTTCGTGATTATAGATAAATGGTTGCGCCAGCGCTTTAACAAAGGGTTCCGCAAGATTCGCCTTTTTTGTCAAATAGCAATCCTTATCTCCATTTCGGCACTTATCCCATTCTATCCCATCTTTTACTTTATCATAATCAAAATTTTCACCGAAGCACCCATTTCCCAAATCCATGCATTTGGGTAAATTTGCAGGCATATAAAGTACCGAATCAGGAATCCAAATTTTCTCTTCATTTTGAAATTTCGCAGTATCAGGTACAAGCTGAGCAACCGCTACCGAACTGCAGCACATCAAAAACAGTATTGCGATACGCAAAGCCCTAAACATACTTTTAATATATACAATTTCGACTAAAGTGTCTTTTGGATATCCCAAATAGCACAATTCACTCAACCAAACTCATTCAAGCAGGCTTCGAAGAAAGTCTGCTTTTTATTCTTATAAAATTTATTATTATTTCAACATAACCTAAAAGAGGTATTCATGAAAAAGATTTTGTCTATTTCACTCATTTTCGCAGTACTTGTACTTTCTGGTTGCGCCATTCTGACGGGCACAAGGATGCGTCCCATCGTTCTTGGGCAAATGCTCATCTACGTCCGTGTATCAACAGCAAACGCTTTCATTGCAACAGAAATGCCCGAGAAACTCGAAATTGACACCCCATTCAACGTCAACCTTCCATTCAGTTACAAAAACGCTGTTCACGACACCACTAAAGGAATCGCCTCCGTTACGCTAAATAACGAAGACTTAGAAATGGGTTTCATACTCGCTTCATACAGCAAAGCTGCTCAAAACAATCCGGAAGTTTTCCAAAACGATATAAGCGATTCATTAAAGACAACCAGAATTTTCACAGCCTACGATGGATTTTTCAAAGATTGTACAAAAGAAAACCTTGTTGATACAGACTACAATTCCGAGAAAAAGTATACACACAGATGCTACAAAATAACACATGACGACGGAACGCCAGAGGACATCTGCCTCGCATCAAGATTAACCCCAAAAGGAAACATCGTTCTCGTCTTCATGCGTAGTTTAACGTTTGGCACAAATGTTAGGACAGAACTTTTTGATGCCATTGAAAGCATAGAATTCAAGGACTAGAAACGCCTCAAATTTTCACATACAAGAACGCCCCGCAAGCACTAACTTGCGGGGCGTTTCTATTGAAAGGGAGATTCCCTCCCCATTCGCGGATCATGACTACTAAGCAGCAAAGCTGCAAGTAGTCAAAGAGCTCAAGGCGGGAATGACAGCATCAGAGAAAGTCTCTGTCTACTGTCTACTTCCTACTTCCGACTAAATAAGTCCTTCGAAGAAATTGTTGCCCTTGTCATCCACGAGGATGAAGGCGGGGAAGTCCTTGATGGTAATCTTGCGGATAGCTTCCATGCCGAGTTCCGGGAATGCAACAATGTCGTTGGACAGAATGTTCTGTTCAGCGAGGATGGCTGCCGGACCGCCGATAGAGCCGAGGAAGAATCCACCGTACTTCTTGCAAGCGTCAGTCACGTCCTGAGAGCGGTTTCCCTTAGCGACCATGATCATCGAAGCCCCCTTGCTCTGGAAGCGCATCACGTACGGGTCCATGCGGTTAGCTGTCGTCGGGCCGAAGCTACCCGTCGGCATGCCTGCCGGAGTCTTGGCCGGACCGGCGTAGTAAATCGGGTGATCAGACACAACCTTGAGCACTGTCTTTTCTTCGTCCGTGAGTTCTTCGCCGCGTTCCTGCTTGTCGAAGATTTCAGCAATCTTTGCGTGTGCCATGTCGCGGGCCACGATCATCGTTCCCTTGAGGGAGAGACGGGTCTTCACCGGATACTTGGTGAGGTCGGCGAGCACTTCCTTCATCGGGCGGTCAAGGTCGATTTCAACTGCCGGAGCGAGGTTCACGGCATTGCCAGCCGGGATGTAGTTTTCCGGATGGTGTTCCATCTTTTCGAGCCAGAGACCGTTTTCGTCAATCTTAGCCTTGATGTTACGGTCAGCAGAGCAGCTCACGCCGATAGAAACCGGGCAGCTAGCAGCATGACGCGGAGCGCGGATCACGCGAACGTCGTGTACGAGGTACTTGCCGCCGAACTGGGCGCCAATGCCCGTCTTCTGGCAAATGTGGAGAACCTTTTCTTCCATTTCGAGGTCGCGGAAAATACGGCCGCCTTCGGAACCCGTGGTCGGGATATCGTCGAGGTAGCCGCAGCTAGCGAGCTTCACCATGTGGGTGTTCATTTCGGCAGAGGTACCGCCAATCACGATAGCGAGGTGGTACGGAGGGCAAGCGGCTGTACCGAGAGTCTTCACCTTTTCGGCGAGGAACTTTTCCAAGGACTTCGGGTTGAGGAGCGCCTTGGTCATCGGCCAGTAGTAAGTCTTGTTGGCAGAGCCACCGCCCTTTGCCACAAAGAGGAACTTCATTTCGGCACCTTCTTCGGCGTGGATGTCGATCTGGGCAGGCAGGTTGCAACCCGTGTTCTTTTCTTCGTACATCGTGAGCGGAGCAATCTGGCTGTAGCGGAGGTTCTTGGTGGTGTAAGCGTTGTAGACACCTTCAGAAATCGCTTCGGCGTCATCAAAGCCCGTCCAGACCTGCTGGCCCTTGTGGGCAACACAAATAGCCGTACCCGTGTCCTGGCAGAACGGGAGAACGCCCTTCGCGGCAACGCATGCGTTCTTGAGCATGGTGAGGGCGACAAACTTGTCGTTATCCGAAGCTTCCGGGTCCTGGAGAATCTTGGCGACCTTCGCCGTGTGGGCCGGACGGAGGCAGAATTCAACTTCTTCGAATGCAGCCTGGGCGATCTTCGTCAAAGCTTCCTTAGAAACCTTGAGGATCTTCTTGCCTTCGAATTCGGCGACAGAAACGCCATCTTTACCGAGATTTACGTATTCGGTAGTATCTTCACCGTGCTGGACGGTAGCTTCGTATTTGAATGCCATAGTAGTTTGGGCGCCAGAGGCGCAGTTGATAGTTAAAGGACTGGTTCACAGTCATTGGTCAATAGTCACCAGTTTTATTTAAGCGCCAAAGGCGCAATTATATCTAATAACCAAGGACCAATTACTAAAAACCATATTTCGTTACATTCGGCTGTAAAAATAATTCTTTCCACCGAAAAAGCCACCCGATTTCGTTCCACTTATCCCCCAGAACCGACTGTTCATCCCCCTTTTTCACAATTTTTTTGTACTTTTTTGCTTTTCTTATGACCAAAATCACATAATAAGTATTATTTTTGATAACAAAAACAAAATAACTTCATTTTCTAAGAGGATTGAATGATGAAAAAGATTTTGCTTGCCACGATGATTTCGGCAGCCATGGTTTTTGCAGCTCCGGCCGCAAAGAAGGTTAGCAAGGCAGCAACGGCTAAGAAGGCTGTCGCCGCTAAGGTAGAAAAAGCAGCCGAAGCTCCGGCAGCAGTAGAAGCAAAGGCCGCAGAAGCCACTGCCGCTGCACAGACGCAGGCAGCAGAAGCAACTACAGCCGTTCAAGCCCAGGCAACGGAAGCTACAGCCGCAGCCGCACAAGCAACAGAGAACACTGCCGCAGCAGCACAGGCTCAGGCAACAGACGCTGCCGCAGCAGCACAGGCCCAGGCAACAGCAGCCACCCAGACCGTAGAAAGCGCAGCTAGCGCAGCACAGGCTCAAGCCGCCGATGCAACTCAGGCCGCAGCAGCAACAGCCGACTCCGCACAAGCTCAGGCACAGGCTGTCGTAGACACCGCTAAGGCCCAGGCCGCTGAAGCTACTGAAGTTCTCGAAGCTAAGGCTGAAGAAGCTCCGGTTGACTCCGCCGCTCTCGCCAAGGCCGAAGAAGAAAAGAAGGCAGCCGAAGCTGAAGCTCAGGCAAAGGCCGAAGAAGAACAGAAAGTCGCACAGGAAACAAGCGGCACTGCAAAGTCTGCCGTCATGGACAATCCGTGGGAATTCATCGCTGTTTCCGCAGCATTCATCGCTTCTGTTCTCGTGATCATCTTCACTGGGGACTAATAAGCGCCATTCAACGCTTTTCCAAGAATTTTGAGACCGCCCGCAACAAGGACGGTCTTTTTTTATAAGAACAAGAAACAACCTGAGAACAGATAGAGAATAAAAAATTAAATTTTTCTAACGGTTCTTTTGTAAATAATTTATTTTCACTTTCAAGAGGATTGTTTGGGGGCAGAATTCATTTTGCCCGTTTTTTGTTTTACGTTAAAGGAGACAAAATGAGTATAAAAAAATATCTGCTGGCTTTGTGCGCTACAGTAAGCTTAACCGTAGCACAGCAGAACCTTCCCACGCCATACGATTTAATCCGACCTGTTTGGCCGTTGACCTGGGACAGCACCATATTCAAGACTAATTTTACTCCAGGCCCAAAGCGTGTTTCTTTACCAAGCAAAAACACTCCGGAATACTACGCCCCAAACGAAATCATTACTCCGGATACATTGAACCAGGCGTACCTCGACGCCATGGTCATCCAGATATCCCCCATACGTGTAAACCAGGCCGGTTACCGCCCACAGGACGCAAAAAAGCCTGTGCTATACGTCGGTTCAGCGACAAACTTCGATGTTGTCAATGCTAAAGGCGAAGTCGTTGGCAAAGGAAGCTTCACAGAAACGCTCAAGAGTTCTGTTTCGTCATCCTTAACAATCAAGGCGTCGAACAACGCCCAAATAGAATACGGTGGCGATAACCGCTACACGGCAAAAAAGGCGGGACCTACAGGAGCTTTAAAGAGAGGCTATCTCCCCGACGGTCTCCCCGAAAACGAAAGATTGCGTATCAAGGTCGGAAACGATTATTCCTCCACATTTATCGTAAGCGACAGAGTTTACTCCATGCTTCGCGACGCGGTACTCAAGTTCTACGGAATCAACCGCAGCGGTAATTCGGAATCCTGGTTCCATCCGCCTAGCCACCTGAAAGACGGCTCTCTTGCTAATGTCGATATGACCGGCGGCTGGTACGACTGTGGAGACCATCTTAAAGAAAGCCAAACAATCTCCTATAGCCTAGCACAGCTCGCCATGACGGCCGCCGCCTACGAAGACCGCGACCAGGACAACTACGCCTTCAACCAAGGCGAAGCTCAGAACACAGACAACATCCCTGACATGCTCAGAGAAGCCAAATTCGGAGCCGAATACGTCATAAAGGCATACGATGCAGCCAAGGGCGTTGTTTCGGCAATGCCAGTATCCATTGGCGAAATCGGCAAAGACCACGGATGGTGGGGTTCTCCAGAATACCAGGACAACACACTCCATGATAGAGGTGGTCCGACAGCTCGAATCTTGAGAAGCGATGACAACCCCGGAAGCGATGCAGAACTTGGAAGTACGGCCTCCGGAAACTTTGCCGCAGGCTTGGCCATAGTCTCCAAAGTTTGGGCTAAATACGATTCCACCTTTGCCAAAAAAAGCTTGACTGTGGCAAAAGCTCTTTATGAGTACGGCAAGTCCAAGAAAAAACTCACAAATTCACCGGCTTATAGCGGTGGATCCACATACCATGACGAAATGGGCTTTGCGGCTGTATGCCTTTTCTACGCCACAGCCGATAAAACGTACCTGAACGACGCTGTCGAAGAAAAGTCTCTGGCAGGCGGCCAGACCAAGAAAGATTTCGCCAACAGCGACAAAAAAGGTGCAGGCATGTTCAATGGCGGATGGTTCGCGCACAAAGAAGCTTCTTTCTTGAAATCTAATGCCGCATCGGACTGGGCAAGCGTCTTTACAAGTGGCCTTTACGCCTTTTACAAGTTAATTCTGGAAACACAGGAAAAAGCGAGCGCTTACGGCCTTTCAGAAGAGCAAAGGATGATTTATATCGAAGACGTTGCCTTCACCATGGCGGCAAACCTCGCTGGGGTCATGAAGGGCGGCACCACGACATTAACTCTTCCTGCGGGGCAAGCCGGCTGGATCGGCTCCAGTATTTCATACGACCCCATCTGGGGACTTACAAGTCCAGTAAATCCAGCGGAGTGGTGGACCAAGTACGAAGCAGCCAACATTTTTGAACTTTTGGCGTATTACGACGTGACCAAGGACTTGGAAAATGTCACAATGCCACAAACAGGAACTGTTCAAAATTGGAAATCGGATGAAATCCTAGAACTCGCCCTTTCGCACATGAACTATTATCTCGGCATGAACCCGTGGGATGTTTCCTTGATTTACGGCGTTGGCGACAAGAACCACGCCCATCCGCACCATCGCGGTTCAAACCCCGAAGGTAAAAACGTCGCTGGAGTCATCTCTACATACAAATATCGCCCACCCGTTGGAGGTTTAGGCCCGGGTGCAGTACCTACGGGAATGGACGACCTTACAGTTCATTTTAACGATTACCATCTGACAGAAAATACATGCATCGACGCCGTATCCAACTTCCTCCCCGCAGCAGTTTTTCTTGCGAAATCAGAGGATTTGAACAGAGCGCCTGCAATATCCGTTGAAATCCGCCACGTGGACGTTGATTCAGCCATTGTTTTTGTAAAGCTAGACTTGGGCAGTTTTGCCTATATCACTTACGACACGACGGAAACGTTAAATAATCCGATTACAGCAAGTTCTGAAACCGCAACCAACCAGCACCAGATTGTTTTACGCGATCTCAAGCCCGGAACAACTTACTACTTCTACGCCATGGCAAAGAATCCACGCAGCGGGAACACCTCGAAAAAATGGCTTGTCGATAGCACTTCGACTCCGTTCACATTTACAACGAAGAACATGAATGAACCAGCAAACATTCAAAATGTCGCCGTTTGCAATGTCACCGCCGACTCCGCCGAAATCATGTGGTACACGCCCAATGGCGAATACGACTCGAAGGTCTACTGGGATACGGTTCCACACTCAAGCTTAAATGAATACGCATTCAACACTGGAGATGGCAACGCAGACGTTTCTGGCATCCCGACGCAGTTCCACTACGTGAAAATTGGCGGTCTCAAAGAAAGAACGACCTACTACTACGCTGTAGAAAGCAATGGCGTTTACACAAACGTCAATGAAAAAAACGAGCCGTTAAAGTTTAAAACGCCTGTAACGCAATACAAATTTGAAGTTCGAATGTCCCAATATGTCTGGGACCCGATGCCAGCCCTCGAAATGAACATTATCAATAACGAAGAGCGACCGTTTGACAGCTTAACAATTCGCCTCTACATGCGCGCTACAGACGCAATCTATTACGACGTAGGCATCAGGCGCGATATCTGCCAGGCTTACAACGAAGCAGCTTTCAACGACACATGCTCCGCGGCAACGCAAAAAGAGCTGGATGGATTGTTCCGCCAGACATTCCCCCAGAAGATCGAAGACACCTACGATCCGACCGACGGCACGTGGCAATGGTACTTCCCCATTCCGCTAGGCTCAACAATCATCAAATCCTCCAGCAGACTCAGACTTGACGTTATGTTCGACAGACGTAGCGAATGGGAACCGCACCTGGATTTGATGAACGACACGCCCAAAAAGAAATTCTACTGCAACGACGGAACCTCGTGGACATCCCAAGCAAAAGACAGGCTGTCTCAAAATCCTGGTGACTGGAGCTGGATGCCGCACTCAAAGAAAAACGGCGATTACGCAGATTTTGAAGGCATACCCTGCCTTCCCAAGAACTTTGGCGATGATGACATAGCCCCCATCAACCCTTACGTGTCCATTTACCGCAAGGATGAATTCGTGTGGGGATATAGCCCATCCAAAAAAGAAATGGAGACGAAGAAAGCAAAATACGAATTGACCGTATCTCTGGATCCTCCTTTCAACGTGTCCAACGGCTCCCATATCGATATCGATCAAAATAACAGCACTGTTCATGTCAAAGGTAAAGCCCATATAACGGAAAATGGCTACATCACCAAGATTTGGGCAAATGGTGTCAAGATCAGCGGCAAAGCATTCGTTGACCAGCAAAGCCTTGACAAGTGGCTTTTAGACGAATCCGGAACAAATATTATCGCAAAGTACGACATTCCGACCGACATGTGGGATCTCGACATCCCCGTCAAGATGGGAATCGGTTCAAACAAGGTTGATGTAACGATATTTGCCGGCCCGGACCCCACTTGCGACGCCTGCACAGAAAATGGCGGATGCGCTTTTGAGAACAGAACCTATTACATCAACTTCTCCAAAGGAGACGCCACGGCATCCCAGCTTGTCATCAAGGATGCACAAGGGAACGCCATCGTAAGCCCCGCTAATCCAGAGGGTACGACATTCTACATTGACCTGTTGGATAAGGACAAGATCAAGAGCAAGGCAAATTCTGTTGATGTCTTGATTATCAACAACAAGAAAAACGATCAGCTCAAGGTCACCTTAAATGCAGACCCGAATAACCCCGGTCACTTTGTCGGCGGCCCGATTAAAGCCGTCAACCATTCCAAGGAAACCAGGAACCAGACTTCTGAAATTTCGTTCTTCGCAGGTGATACAATCCAAGTGGTTTACACCGACCCCGACGACGAAGACGATGTTTCGAAGCAGACATTCTTTGCAGAATCCAAGATTCCGTCGCCACAAAAAGTCCTTGCCGAAGACACCGACTGCGACAATAAGGCAGACCAGCTGAAGATTACCTTCACGAACAAGCTTGCTGAAGGCTATACGCTCGACAGCATCAAGTACTTTATCGAAGGCATGACTGATTCCGTAAAGGTTCCGCTCGTCGCATCGAAATATGCGGACATGAACGAAGTCGTTATCTCCATCGACACAAGCCTTGTTCCTAAGAATCCAAGCCCGTCCGGAAAGATCACAGTCTACATTACCGATCACGGTACAGCAAATGCTGAAACTGCAAAAATTGCGGACGGTATTTTCCCGACTCTCGAAAGCGTTTCAATTCTCGAGAAATCGGACGACAATAGCGGTCTCGACACAATCATGATTGCATTCTCGGAGCCGGTGATTCTTTCATCCGAAAGCGAATGGCCGCTTACCATCGCTGGAGCTACAGGAATTCCGACCGTTATCGGGAAAGGGACTACCACCAATAACGGCAAGAGCTGGACCTTTACGATCAGTGGTAATACAGACAATTCGCTCGTTTGGGTAGGCGCCACGGCAAGTGCAAGAGCGACAGGCGGATTCTCGATTACCGACCAGAGCTTCAACCCGATAAGCATCAGCTGTAAGCCATCCGTATCTGTAACGCTTATTTCGCGCCCTGTTCCAATCTATCATGCAGATATGATTGACTTGCAAGGCGATGGCATCCCCGATGTTGTCTTTATGATGTTCGAGAAAAAGCTTAAACCCAAAGATGTATTCGACAGCATTGTTGTAAACTGGGGCAATCCAGGCATTACCCGCAGCTTCATTACCACAGCCGACACTACCGGCGGCGTCATCAAGCCGAAGGAATCTTACTGGACCATCCGCGACTCCATCTCGGCACCGTTCAAAGTCATGATCGATTCCATCCATTCGAAGGATTCCGTCAACACGTATAGCATTGTCGAAATCAACATTCCGGCAACACACGCCTATCCGTACGGTTCTACAAGCGGTGAAAAAGACGGAAACGGAACAGTCTCCCCGATGAAGGGTGTCGCAAACGGATTCTTCGAAACAACCTACACGCTGTACGACAAGTGCGCGCCGGTCATTGCATCAGCGCGTATGCTCAAGGAAGGCATGCTCACCATCAACATGTCCGAAAATCTCAACATAGTCGAAACGGGCAAGTACATCCAGCGAGAACGTGACGAATATATCCCGCCTGAAAGGCCCCAAGGCACGGGCAAGACGCAAATCTTTACCTATAACGAAAAGGACAATGTTTTCTACGCCAGTGACCGAGTCCGTCTTGTTCCAGATATTCTCGGTGCAGCCTACATCGACAAGAACAACAATGCTCCGACAGTCGCAAACCCCTATGTACGTATCACGGGTGACGACAACATCCGCTTTGAGGTAACGCTCACGAAACCTGTAGCAACACCGAAGGCTGGTGCATACACAGGCCGTCCAGAAAGCACCATGAAAGATGCGTTCATTACATCCGCAGTCATCAACGGCAAGCGCTACTTCATCAGCGCAGACGGAACCCTCCTCGGTCAAGTGGATTCCGCTGCATACGTCAGCTCGGGTCCGAATTTCGAAATCGAGGTTACGATGCCTTCTGTAGGCTTCTTGACCCACGACGGCCAGCCGATGTACGATTTCCACCTGAAGGTTGTCACAGACCTCTACGATAACCTAGGGCAGTATGTGAACACCTACAAGCTTGACATTCCGAGAGAAAACTTTGCAACGGTTAGAAACCTGGCCAATAACGGCGTCCTCAAGCTGAACGTGGAATGGGCAGCAAAGGACAACGAAGCGCCGGTTGCCAAGAAGGGCAACAAGATTGGAACCGGAGCCTATATCGCAAAGTTTGATTTTACGGCCGAACCGTTCTGCGCCGCCACATTTGACTCAAATAGCAACGACTACAAGGCATCTTGCTCCACAATCGGAGAAAAGATGGGAAGAGCGACGGACAGCAAGACAAAGACCCTCGGGTTTAAGAGAAAGAAATAAGAACGACGAAGCCGCCAGAATTTAACCATTCTGGCGGCTTTTTCTTATTTCGTTTGTAAAATTGCATTTACAAAAAAAATCCTGTAAATACTTATTGTTCATATCATTTTACTATAAATATCCATAAAAATTGTCCGTATAATACGCAATTGAAAAATTATTGAATTTCAGAGTAAAATTTGAGAACAAAAAAGGAATATATCACAAAACATTTTTACATAAATAATCTATTTTATCTTTTGAGAGATTATAACTAGAGGGCAAGACTTGTTTTTGCCCGCTTTTTTGCTTATGAAAAGGAGACAAAGTGAGTATTAAGAAGTATCTGCTAGCATTGTGCGCAGCGACCTCCATGGCAGCAGCGCAACAGGCACAAACCACTCCTTACGAACTGATTCGCCCTGTATTCCCTTTAACTTGGGACTCCACTGTATTCAAGGACTTTGACACAACAGTTGCCATAATACACCAGATATTACCCAAAAAGCTGACTCCGCCAGAATACGAACCTAACGCAATCGTTCCCGATTCCCTAAATCAGGCGTACTTCGACGCAATGAATGTCCGCATTTCGCGAATCCGAGTGAACCAAGCCGGTTACTTGGAAAGCGATCCTGAACGCCAATTTTATTACGTGGGCAACCAAACCACATTCGAAGTCGTCGATATCAACGGCAAATCTTTTAGCCCGGCCATCACCGGAACTCTAAGAACATCAGGTAGTAAAACCTCCTCGGAATGGACAATTCTTGCCGGTACAAACGCTACGACAGGTGATCAACAGCGCTATAAGGTTACTACACACGGTCCTTCCGGCACAATCATGATCGGCAATATTCCTCAAAATGTCCCCGTCGAAACGCGTTTGCGCATCAAGGTCGGTGACGATATTTCGAGTACCTTCATTATTTCCGAAAACGTGTATTCCATGGTGAAAGATGCCGCCCTCAAGTTCTACGGTATTAACCGCAGCGGCCACTCCGAAACCTGGTTCCGTAACCGTCCAGCAAGCCATACCAAAGATGGTGGCGGCCCAGTGACAGAAGGCCCCCTTGACGTAAGAGGCCCTTATAACGCAGCCCTTGCAGGGACCCTTGAAGGCGGTTACTACGACTGCGGAGACCACCTGAAGGAATCGCACACTCAGATGTACGCTTTCATGGTCATGGCATTAATGGCTGCAGCTAACGACTCCACAGACACAGACCATTACGCATTCAACCAGAATGAAACGATCAATACAGACGGTGTCCCGGACATGCTCCGCGAAGCAAAGCACGGTGCCGACTTTGTGCTCCGTTCTTTTGTCAGAGCCAAAGGCGTCATCGATGACATGGCGCTTTCGATCGGATCAAGCGGCTCAGACCATGGCTGGTGGGGCCTCCCACAGAACCAGGATCTCTTACCTATAGGAAACTCGAACGCCGCCAAAGACCGCGGCGGTCCCCAAGCTAGACCCGTCCGTTTAGGCGAAGTTGGCGCAAACGTCGGTGGCGAAACGGCCGCAGGCCTTGCTATCCTTAGCAGAAAATTTAAAGGCAAGGAGTTCGGAGGTCAATACGACGCCTTCGCCGACAGCTGCCTTATGGTCGCCAAAAAAATGTACGATTTCGCAAAAGCATTGGCCCAAGGGAAATCCACCTACGATGGAGGGAAAACCATTGTACACCACAAAGATTCAACAGGTGCACCCAACCCGATTGCAAAACAGTCACCAGCTTATCACGGAAACGATGAATTTATCGATGAAATGGCTTTAGCCTCTGTCGCCCTCCTGTATGCAACCGGCGACAAAACTTATGCCGACGACATGATCCGCAACAAGAACATGTACTCAAAGCAAGTCATTTCCGCAAATGGAGGTCCAGGCTTTTTCGAAGGTGGATGGTTCGTATCTCCGGACCAGGCATTCCTCAAAAACACAAAGAACACAAGCTGGGCAGCAACCTATTCATACGCCCTTTACGCATTGTACAAGCTAATCCTCGCTGATAAAAACGAAGCATTGACAAGATACGGTCTTACGGAATCTGAATGGCTCAACGCCATCGAAGACTGCGTTGCCAACATGATTGTAAACCTTGGCGACATGCGCTATGATGAAGGAGTCAGCACAACATTTGATTTCCCGAACGTACCAAACATCTGGAAACAAAGTTCCGTTACCTACGATAAAATTTGGTATACGATGCACACCGACCAGGAATGGATTTACAACCGCTACCGTGCTGGCGACATCTTTGAAGTTCTCGCCTATGCCGATGTTGCAGCGGATATCGAAAAGAAAGGTATAAGCCTCCCTACGATGGGAACTCCCAACTGGAAAGCCGCCGAAGCAAAGCAGTTCGGCATCAACCAGTTGAACTACTTGCTAGGCATTAACCCTTGGGATATATCCTTTATCATGGGTGTCGGCGATAAGAACGACGCACATCCGCATCACCGCGCAGCAAACCCCGAAGGCAAGAATGTTCCCGGTGCCGACTACAAGTATTACGTCCCTGTCGGTGCCCTTTACGGAGCTGTTCCTCCGAACAAAAAGATGAACCAGCCGGAGAAGCTCTCCTGGGAAAACTATGAAATGTCAGAAATCTGCATCGACGCTTCGGCAACGCTCGTAAGCACGGTCAGCCTCGCCTCCAGGAAAATCGACAAGAGCGTAGCCCCGGACATCAATGTTGAAATCCGTCACGTCAGCATGGACTCCGCCATTGTAACAGTCAAACTGACCCAGCGCGGCACAGCGACAATCTCTTACGGTACAGCAGAAGGAAGTTATGACAAGACCGTTTCCAGCCAGAATTCTGCCGTCAAGCACGACATTGTCCTCAAGGACCTAAAGGCGGGTACAACTTACTACTTCTATGTCACTGGAGCAAACGCCTACAACCCCGCAAATACAAAGACCAAATATCTCGTAGACAGTACGCAGACTCCGTTTACGTTTACCACGCTTTCCTTTATCGAAGAAGCCCGTATCGCAAACGTCACCGTCTGTAACGTCACCGCTGATTCCGCAGAAATCATGTGGTACACGCCGAACGGCGAATACGAATCTAAAGTTTACTGGGATACCATTCCGCACTCCACGGCGGCTGAATTTGCATTCAACACAGGCTCTGGCAATGCCGATATCTCCGGTGTGCCGACACAATTCCACTACGTAAAGATTGGCGGTCTCAAGGAGCAGACGACTTACTACTACATGGTCGAAAGCAACGGCATCGTGACCAACTTGAATGACGAAGGCAATTTGCTCAAGTTCAAGACCCCGGTAACCTGGTACGACTTTAGCGTTCGCGGCTATCAGTACATCGTTGACAACATGGACTTCCTGAACTTGAACGTCATCAACAACGAAGCAAGAGAATTTGACAGTTTGACACTGCGCCTATACTTCACCGCATTGCCTGAAGAAGTTGATAAATGTGCAACTTTGATAGATTCCGACATTTGCTTTGCCTACGACGAAGCTGGATTCAGCGTTGCGTGCGAAAACGACCGTGAACTCCGTGACCTGTTACGCGCCGCATTGCCGATCCGACTGGACGACACTTACGATCCGGCTACGGGAAAGTATTCCTACTACTTCCCCGCCCCACTTGGATCTTCCGTCATCAAGTCACAATCTCGTCTCCGTGTAGACTTCGGCTTCTCTTCTGGTCTTTCAAACGATGGATACAAGACTTGCGAAACATTGCGCATAGCCGGCAAAAAACGCTTTAGCAAGAACTCCGGCGACTGGTCTTGGCGTCCACATTCCTACCTGGAAGACGGTGCAGACTACGACGGCATGCCTGTCGAAGACAAGGACTACGGCGACAAGGCACCCGATGTTCCAGAAGATCCATACATTACCGTTTATCGCAAGGACCAGTTCATCTGGGGCTTTAGCCCGTCCAAGAAGGAAATGGAAACAAAGAGAGCAAACTACAGAATTGACGTTGCTTTAGACCATCCGTTCGATGTTTCCAACGGTTCCCATATCGATCTTGACCAAGCAAGCAGCACCGTCCATGTCACGGGTAAAGCCCACATAACCGATGGCGGCTACGTGACAAAAGTTTGGGCCAATGGCGTCAAAGTGAGCGGCAAGGTCTTTGCTAAGGGTACAGAACGATGGATTTTGAACGAAGCTGGTACAGACAGAATTGCCATGTACGACCTAGCCACGGACATGTGGGACCTTGATATTCCTGTGAAAATGGGTATCGGAAGTAACAAAATTGACATTACCATCTTTGCCGGTCCAGATCCAACATGCGATGAATGTACCGAGAACGGTGGCTGCGCATTCCTGAATAGAACTTACTACGTAAACTTCTCTAAGGGCGACGCTACAGCATCGACACTTATCATCAAGGATCCTCAGGGCAATCCGATCGTAAGCCCGGCAGATCCAGAAGGCACGACATTCTATATCGACTTGATGGACAAGGACAAGATCAAGAGCAAGGCCACCTCTGTTGAAGTCCAGGTCATCAACAAGAAAAAGAACGATGTTCTGAAAGTTGTTTTGAAGGCTGACGCCAACAATCCGGGACACTTTGTCGGTGGACCGATCAAAGCCGTCAACCATTCCAAGGAAACAAGAGACCAGGCTTCCGAAATTTCGTTCTTCGCAGGCGATACAATCCAGGTCATCTACACCGACCCGGACGATGAAGACGATGTTTCCCAGCAGACGTTCTTTGCCGAGACAAAGGTGCCCACACCGCAAACGATTCTCGCCATCGATTCTGACTGCGACAACAAGGCAGATCAGCTGAAGATTGTGCTTACGAATAAGCTCGTCGAAGACTACACGCTTGACAGCATCAGGTACTTTATCGAAGGAATGTCCGATACGGTCAAGGTTTCGCTCGATGCCAAAAAGTTTGTAGACTTAAACGAAATCATCATTGCCATTGACACGGCCTTGATTCCGGTAAACGCAAGCCCCTCTGGAAAGATCACAACATATATTGCAGATCATGGCACGGCCAATGCGGAAACCGCAAGAATCGCAGACGGCATTCTCCCCACGCTCACAAGCGTTTCCATTCTCGAGAAATCCGATGACGACACAAGCGGACTTGACACCATCTTGATCGCATTCTCTGAACCGGTTATTTTCTCGTCCGAGACCGAATGGCCGCTCACGGTGGCAGGTGCACCAGGCATGCCGACTGTCGTTGGAAAGGCAACAACCACAAACAACGGCAAGAGCTGGCAAATGGTAATTAGCGGCAATGCCGACCAATCCCTCGTTCCAATAGGTGGTAAAGCATCGCCAAGGACGACAGGCGGCTTTGTAATCACCGACCAGAACTTCAACCAGATTGATCCGTTTGGCTGCAAGCCGTCTGTACCTATAACGCTCATTTCCCGTCCGGTACCGATTTACCATGCAGACATGATCGACCTGGAAGGCGATGGCATTCCAGACATCGTCTACATGATGTTCGAAAGAAAGCTCAAGACGAAGGATGTATTCGACAGCATCGTAACCGTTTGGGGCGATCCGGGCATCACGCGCACATTCATAACAACGGCTGATACAACAGGCGGCGTCATCAAGCCGAAGGAATCCTACTGGACCATCCGCGACTCTGTCTCGGCTCCATTCACCGTAATTCTGCCTGATTCTACGACTAAGGATTCCGTTAATACATATAGCATTATCGAAATCACAATTCCGCAGGACAAGGCTTATCCTTACGGTACAACAAATGGCGACAAGGACGGCAACGGTACAGTATCTCCGCTCAAGGGTGCCGCAAGCGGATTCTTTGAGACAGACTACACGTTGTACGACAAATGCGCTCCAGTCATCACCTCTGCACGCCTTGTCAAGGGAATGCTGACCGTCAACATGTCTGAGGCGCTCACCATCATTGAAACGGGTGCCGCAGGCAAATACATCCAGCGTGAACGCGATGGCTACATTCCTCCTGATAAACCGCAAGGCACGGGTAAGTCGTCGGTGTTCATCTACAACGAAAAAGACCATGTCGTACATGTCGGTGACAGGATTCGCCTCGTTCCCGATATTCTTGGATCCAGCTATACAGACAAGAACAACATTGCCCCAACGAATTCGAACCCCTACATCCGTATCACGGGTGATGACAACATCCGCTTTAAGGTGACGCTGTCAAAGCCTGTTACCACACCGAAGGCTGGCGCCTACGCAAGCCGCCCCGAAACCCTCAAGGACGATGCATTCGTTGTATCTGCCTCCACCAACGGCAAGTACAACTTCATCAGCCGCGACGGTTCGCTCATCGGTCAGGTTGATTCTGCCGCATACGTTGGTTCCGGTCCGAATTTCGAAATTGAAGTGACGATGCCTTCGGCAGGATTCACAACTCGTGACGGTAAGCCCATGTACGATTTCAGCCTCAAGATTGTAGCAGATCTCTACGACAATCTCGGCCAGTACATCAATACGTACACGCTTGATGTCCCGAAGGAAAATTCGCCCTCGTTACGCAACCTCGTCAATAACGGCATTCTCAAGCTGAATTTGGAATGGGCGGCTAAGGACAACGAAGCCCCTGTTTCCAAGAAGGGCAACAAGATTGGAACAGGTGCCTACATTGCGAAATTTGACTTTAAGGCCCAGACTTACTGCGCTACAACATTCGATGAATCGAGTAACGACTACAAGGCATCATGTAAGACTGTAGGAGACAAAGTCGAAAAGGCAAACGACAACAAGACCAAGACTCTTGGCTTCAAGAGAAAGAAGTAATTTTTAAACAGGCCACCTGGATTTGGCGATCCAGGCGGCTTCATTATTTTTTGAACAAAAGATAGAAGTATGAAAAAACTACTCAGCGCAATAACCTTACTAGCATTGCTTAGCATTGATCATGCTACAGCACAGCTTCCAAACATCGACAGAACATGCACCAACTGCGACCGTCGATATCTGGACTCCCTAAATGTCTATAACAGGCGCCCCATCCGCGTCAACCAGGCAGGCTTTAGGCCGCAGGACAATAAATACGCCTACGTTGCCGACACCAAGGAAACGACATTTAAGGTGATCGACGCTAATACGGGTAAGGAAGTTCCCGGTGGTGGAAACCTGGAGAAACTTGGAACATATCCCAAGCCATCCATTTGGGTTCGTGGCGCCTTCAAATCGATCGGCGCTTCGCTCTACCAGTTCGGCGATACGACAACAACCGGAACTGAGACGCTTTACAAAGCCGACTTTACGCCGCTTTCGACAACAGGCGAGTACTTCCTTGTTGTTGGAAAAGACACCTCGGCCACATTCCATGTTCATCCTTCTATCTATAACGCCATTCTTGAAAACGCGCTCAAGTTCTTTGGCGTCCAGCGCTGCGGTAATACAAATTCCCAGCTCCACGGCCCCTGCCACCTGAAAGACGGTTCCGAAATCGGTCACGATTTAACGGGCGGCTGGCATGACTGCGGAGACCATTTCAAGGTTTCAGAAACGCTGAGCTATGCAGCCTACGCTCTTGCAACGACATACCTCGTTTACAAGGACAAGGCTGAAGACCGCTACGGAAAATCCTATAACGACACAACCATTGTTGACGGCTATCCTGATATTCTCTACGAAGCAAAAATCGGTGCCGACTATATCTACAAGCTTTATTTAGCGTCTAAGGCAGACGGACTTATCGATCAAGGCGACATGTACCATTCCATCGCCGTCGGAGATCCCGACCACCAGTTCTGGGATGTTCCTGAAAAGCAAGATGCACAGCCGCAGTCCAAAGGCGGTCCTGACCGTCACGTCGCAAAGGGAATCGGAACGGCGTCCGGCATGTATGCCGCCGCTCTCGCCTATTTTGCTGTAGGTTGGAGCGTCTATGAACCAGAGTATGCAAAGAAGCTCCTGGATGCAGCCGAAGACATCTATAAAAAAGTGATGAGACCCGTATCTCCCTATAAAAAAGGCACCTACAAGACGACCGATGAACTTGGAGGATTCTATCCGGGTGGCTCTAGCGAAACGAACATGATCGACGACGCAGCTGCAGCAGCACTTGCTCTTTGGTATGCCACAAAAGATACCATGTACCAGTACGACTTGTACAAGAACATGGATATCAATGACAACAGCACAAACTACATGTACAACAACGAACCGAATGATGCAGGTCCATATTTTAAGGCCGGTTATCTCGGTCTCAGAAGCGGCTTTTATCCAGGCGGATGGATGACCGACTTTGAAAACGTTCATTCCTATGTGCTTTTCTCATTTGCAAAGCTCATCTTGAAAGATGCAGACGTCGCAAAGTCCTACGGCATCAACGAACTTGAACGCGATACACTCTTGCAGCGTACGACAAACGCCCTCCGCCGCCTTACAGATGACGGCTCTGAAGGTTCCAAGAACATCTACACGAACCGTTTTGGAAGCGTAACAGCCGTTCCGCCTTACAACCTTGTATGGACATCCAGTGACTGGGGCTTTAACCGCTACAATCTTGGAGCCGCAAACGCCATTTTCATGCTCTCGGAAATTCTCCCTCCGGGTCCAGAAAAAGAAGCTTACAAGAACCTCGCCCTTGACAACATTTACTATAACCTTGGCGCAAACCCGTGGGATATTTCCTTCTTGATGGGTGCTGGCGACAAGAATCCGAACCACCCCCACAACCGCGCTGCAAACCCGGACGGCTACAACGCCGGAAGCATGCCCTACAAGTACAAGTGCCCAAAGGGCGCCCTTATGGGTGGACGTGCACCGGACAAGCCGCTACTTGAAGACTGGGAAGACTATACCGCTACAGAAACATGCATTGACTTCTCTGTCCAGCTTTTGATGCCTGCACAAAGCCTTGCAGAAACGCTCCCGCCAGACAACGAAGGGCCGCTCTTCAGCAATATCATGGGCATTCCGACATCGGATACCACCGCAATTATCACCTGGGAAACAAACGAAGTCGCCCTCGTCACAGTATTCTACGACATTACCACTAGTGCAACAAACGTAAAGTCCGTTCAGCAAAAGACAGCCTCTAAGGGCGGAAGCATAACGCTTACCGGCCTTACCCCGGGACAGACTTACTACTTCTTCCTCGAAGGAATCGATACCAAGCAAAACATCACCACCGATGATAACCATGGAAACTGGTACCAGTTCACCATGACGACGACAGAAACGAAAATATCTGGAGTCACGATTTGCCAAGTCGATCACCGCAGTGCAAAGATTTACTGGTGGAGTTCCAACCGCATGAACGGCATCGTAAAGTTCGGCAAGGCTAAAGGCCACTACACCGAAACCGCCACAGCAAAAGACGGCGCCGTGCTCTTCCATGAAGCTGAACTCACAAATCTCGAACCGGGAACGACCTATTACTTCAAAGTTTATTCCGGAACGGCTGAATCCGAAGAATACTCTTTTACGACGGATGCATACGCCACCTACGCCGACCTCGATATTTACGTCAAGCCAAGCGCATTACAGGACGAAAACAAATGCAATCCCACAAACGGCTGGCAGAACTGTAGCATTTTCCTTATTGAAATCGACAACAACGACACGACTGCCTTTGAAGACTTTGAACTTCGCTTTTATCTGGGCGCAAATGATAAGCTCGAAATACCTGTCAGCTACAACAGCATGAGCTATGACGGTACCGGCAGATATTCAGGTACTCCACAAATAGACTTCGGCCCCAACACCGCCGATGCTACAGGCGCCTATTACATGCCCATCAAAGTCAACGGCAAGCTTGCCGTTTCCGGTAGAATTATTATCCATGTGAAATGGCTCAATGCAACATATAGTGCCTTCAATAACGGCTGGTCGCTTATTGCCCACAAGGGAGAAGACGCCCCAGAAGTATTTGACGGCATAGACCTAGAAATGGCGCCTTATTTCAAAGGCAGCGAATCAGAACAACTAGAAATAAATGACCGCGGTGATACGGTCATAGCCTTTACACGCGACCCCTACATTCCAGTTTATTACCACGGCAAGCACATTTACGGCTACGGTCCTGACTACACCCCAGAAGACGGACCTCAGATTATCCGTAAGGTCGATATTTCGTTCACAAGCCCGTTCATCTCCCCGATCCATTCCGTCGAAAAGGTTGATGCACAGACGTTATACGAAGCAACAAGTACCGTTAAGCCGACAGGTCTCCTCGACGCCGTAGAAATGAATGGCAACCCCTATCCGTTCAAAAAGGCCATCGAACAACGAGCCGATTCCATCCTTTTTGGCGTCGATACGACTCTCGCCTACGGCAACAACTATATGGAATGGGTCAGCTGGCACAACAGAAATGCAAACCAAAAGACAAAAAATCCTTACGACTGCGCATGCGCAATCGCCCGTACAAATGTCGAAATCGACAGCATTACCAAGCCTCTTGAAAAGCGTTATCTCGTGTTCGACAAGAGCAAGATCACAGGATACAAGGACAAGTTTGTCGAAGTGCAGATTTCGCTCCTTGACAGCAATCTGGACGTTCTCAAAGACGAAAAGAACTTGAATGTTGAACTCGTCAGTGACGATGCCAATGTTCTCTTCTACACCGATCCGACGGCAACGATTCCGGTCAACACCGTTACACTTTACGATGGTGTTGCCACAATTTACGTAAGCTCACCTATTGCAGTAACAACAAAGATCTATGCAAAGCATCCCAATACAAAGGATTACTCTTACTCGCCAGCAATCGCAGAACTGGTCATCGAGGATTTGCCGCCATGGCCGATTATCGATGTCGCCAAGATTGTTGACTTGAACTGCGACAACATTCCTGATGCAATGGACATTACCCTTTCTTCGGAATATGGCGAAAACCAGAAGTTCATAAGCATTTCGTTTATCTACGAAGGAACGTCATACACCACGAATAAGGTCAAATCGTTGAACGGCAAGTCTCTCGTTGTCGAATTCGACGATATCAAGGACATTGTTACGAACGCTACTGGAAAAATCACGCTTTCAAGCGACGTTCAGGGTCAGGTAAAAACGGTCGAAGATTCCTATTATGACGGCATGCCGCCGGCACTGCTATCAGCAACGGTCCTTGAACGCCTAGATACAGCAACTACAGATCACCTCTACTTGCAGTTCAGTGAACCGATTTCTGCTCCAGGCACAAGCTTCCCGCTCATTCTTTATGCTAAGGATGGCGTCACCCAGGCTACAACGCCTACGGTTCTTTCGGCAAAGCTTTACAACGAATCGAAGAACATCTGGGACTTTGAAATCGCCTTCGATGCAGGAAACGGCTCTCTTGTCACAGCGGGCATGTGGGGACAGCTCAACCCCGCAGGCACGATTACGGACTTGAACGGAAACGGAGTCGCAGGTCTCTGCACTCCAGAAAAGATCGAAATACTGCTCAAGGTCTTGCCGATCCCGATGACCTATGCGGTCATTACAGACAAGCACCAAAACGGTTACGCAAGCCATATCGATGTGACATTTGCAAAGCCACTCGATGCCACACACACGCCAGAGACTTTGGAAATAATCTTCGGTACGGCAAAGCCAGAAACGCTCACCGTCGAACAGAGCAAATTCGTCTTTAATGGCGAAAATCTTTCTATCGACCTTGAAAAGCCATTCAATTTTGGCAATACCGCAGGTAATTACGAAGGAACCGTTCCTGGCGGAAAGAGCCTTGCACACGCAGGACTTGTCACGCAATACCTCGGTAAAGGAGCCGCTCTCGAAACAAATTCCGTACTCGCCGAAGACAAGGTGGGTCCGGTCTTTGTGACAGCAAAGATCAACCAAACAGCTTCAGCTGACGTATTGACCATCACCGCAAGTGAACCGCTGGTTGTTGCGGATACGGCTCAGCAATACTTTAGACACAAGCGAGGCGAAAAGCAGTCCAATGCAACCAAAGGCAGCTTCTCTTCTTGGAACATCACTCAAAACAACAGCGTTCTCACATTCATTTACATGGATGACCTTTCCGGAACGGTCATGGAAGGCGACTTTGTAAGAATGGGTTCGATGATGACAAGCACATTCAAGGATGCAAACGGCAACTATCCTGAATTTGAAGTGCCATGGGTCCTGGTCAACGGAAACGGCGTTCCGAGAATCAAGTTCGACGTGAAGCTCCGCGAAACAATCAACAACTTGAATTCGCTGAACCGTACCAAGGTAGAAGCCAACGAAGCAATGCGTTTCTATATCAAGAATGCGGCAACAGGCAAGTTCGACATGATCCAGAAGGGACAAGTAACACAAACGGGTATTGATTCTGCCGACATCGGCGGAGCCATATTTGATGTGAAACTCACAGTTCCCCGTGGTGTATCTATCGGCGACGATTGCGCGTGGGAAAATCTCCTTGTCAAGTTCAATATTCCGATATACTCGAACCTCGGTAACTATGTCAACCGATTCAAGCAATCGTTCAACGTCAATCCGAAGCAGTACCTCGATGCAAACAACCAGGTGGTATTCGCGATCGAATGGGCAAACAAGGCTCCTTCCGGCATCCGCACCCATGAAGACAGAGCTGTCGGAACAGGCGCTTACATTTACAAGGCTGAAATTGAAGCGAAGTTCTCCCCCAACTTGAGCAACTCTGAAATCAAGAACAATCAGAAGCTTGTCCAGAACTTCTCTACAAAGACATCCTTCGAACAGAAAAAGACATTCGGAATCAAGAGAACAAAGTAAAACGGCTTAAGCCACTGGGAAAATATGCAAGAAAGTCTATTTTCAAGTTCTCCTTACGTTATAGCGTTATCTGTTGTCGCGCTAATCATCGTATGCTATTTTCCCATAATGCTTGGGCAGAAGACGTCAGTCAAGCAGCTCCCGCGTCCCATACACCAGCTGGTGATTATCAGCATATTCTGGCAAGCGAGCAACTTGATTGGCGATATATTCTTTAGCGGCGAAAACTTTATTGCAGGAACTAAGCCCTTTACGGCAAGGCAACTCATATTCGGAGCCGCGGCACTTGGCTGGATTCAACTGGGAAATGCTGTACACCACACTGCAGAAGTAAGTCTCAAGGTAAAGCGGAAGAACGGCTGGAAACTCCTGAATATTTTCGGAGGTCTTGCCGTTATTGTTTCAACCTACATTTTCATTAGAGAACCAAACTTTATCCCGAACCTAAACATTTTTGGATATAGACCATTCGCCGAGAGGCCGATGTTCTATTATTTCAGTTTTCTATTCTGCATATTTGTCGTACCCAACATTGTTGTAACAGGTTATATCATTCTTCGCAATATAGTGCAATCTAGTGATACGACTCTCCCCCACCAGGTCAGTATCTACATGTTGATCAGCTTCATGTTTTTTATAATGCTATCGACACTGTTTGACTTTATAATTCCTATTTCTACAAATTTTACTGATTACGACCAAATACTGAAATGGACTCAGTTCATCTCGGTATTTTTAGCAATACTCTCAGGCCAATACTTCACTTCGGTTTCATTCAAGAACAAAAGCGCTTCGTGGTTTCTGGATAAATTAAAAGACAGAATGGTCGATGGACTTTTGTACTACAACAACAAAGGCGAAATCCAGCTTGCAAACCCGGCCGCATTAAGTATTCTGCGCACAACGCAAGAAGCTTTACACAATAAAAAAATGACCTCGATTTTCCCGCAGATTACCGATCCGTCAAAAGAATCGACCTACAATAAAATAAGAGTTAAAATCGACAACGAAGACCATATTTTCAATGTCTCGATTTTTGAAATTCGACAATCGCTGACAACCAACTACAATGTTGCATTCTTTAGCGATGTTTCGAACACCCTGCATTACCAACAAATTATAAAGATTCGCGACGAGCAGTTCAAGGAGTACCAGCTTGACCAGATCCGCTACCAGGAGCGCCTGAACATCTGGAAAAAGAAAGTCGATGAAAGCAAGTACTTCCTGGATACGCTTATCAGTACACTGCCGTTCCGCTTCTGGTCCAAGAACGAACAAGGCGTGTTCATGACACAGAACCAGACAGACATCAAAAGTCGCGGAAACATGCTACAGACATCCGAGCCAGACAATAAGATTCTGCCACAGGAACTCCTAGCCCGTAATGAAGGCGAACCGCAAAGTTTCATTTCTTACGAACGAATTAATAAAATAATCAACGACAAAAACGAAGAAGAAGATGACATCGAGATTTTGAACCAGGACGACTACAACATGGCCGTCCGCAAAGGGATTGCTAAGGATATCATGATTTTCAACAACATGTTCATCCCGATCATGGCCCCTCGCAAGCCGTACAAAATCATCGGCATCAAAATCGACATTACCAAGGAAATGCGCCTTGAAAAAGAGCGCGACATGTTGCAAGAACAAAAGCACATCCATTCAAGGCTCGAAGAACTGGGCACCATCTGCGGTGGTTTTGCCCACGACTACAACAACATTCTCGGTTCACAAATTGGGTTCTGCGATCTCGCGCTCGAAGTCCTCGATAAAGACAACCAGGCTTACATGTTCATTCAGGAAGCGCGTAAGGCCGCCACCCGCGGCAAGGAATCTCTCGAAGAACTCCTGAACACGATTCGCGGAAAGACTTCCGAAAAGGACAAGCTTACCGAATTTGCCCCATACATGATTATCGACGATGTGGTGAAGAAGCTCTGGATTACGCTCCCGCCAAACGTAAAGGTCAAAGCGGACAACCTCGACAAGAACATCCGCATTGTCGGAAACGTATCGGCACTCGACCGCATTATCAGCAACCTAGCAAACAACGCCATCTTCGCCATGAAGGAAAACGGCGGCACACTCACGATCGCCCTCAAACGCGAAGTGCTCACAGAACCGCTCATTACGCCATACGCCCCGCAAATCGATGCAGGCACATATGCCAAAATCACAGTCGAGGATACAGGCACCGGTATGGATACGGCGACCCTCGAACGCATCTTTTCACCGTTCTTTACGACCAAGGCACCGGGTGAAGGACTCGGTTTGGGCTTGTCGTCAGCATTAAGACTGCTAAAAGAAGGCAATGCGGGCTATACAGTTCAAACAACCTTGGGCGAAGGAACTATTTTTAATCTATATTGGTCTATAAGAAACGAGAAAATGGAGGCTTAATGTCTACAATACTCATCATTGACGATGACGCTCAGCTCAACCTCATGTTGAAGTCTGCTTTGGAATTGAAAGGTTACACTGTCGATACTGCTAGCAACGGTAAGAAAGCAAAGTCCCTTTATCAGAAGAATACCTACGATGTGATTATCACCGACATCATTATGCCGGAAGGTGATGGATTTGAAGTTGTCCTTGATCTTCGTCGCATGGGCATGAGCGACCGCACAATCGCCATTAGCGGTGGTGGCCGTACATCTGCAGAAGACTACCTTGCAACAGCGCAGCACTTCGATGTTGCCGCAATTTTCAGCAAGCCGCTGGATCTCCAGCTGCTTCGCAACAAAGTTGACGAGATTATCAAAGCACATTCGTAATAGCGCATAAATGATGAATATCCTGATCGCTGATTTTGATCGGAAATTTGTCGAGGAGCTACAGCGGAACTGGTCTATTGCCGGAACGAACCTCCTGGTCTGCTCCGACGAAAAAACTTTGATGCCGCTAATAAAAAAGACGTCGATAGACCTTGCGTTTATCGAGGTTCCTTTTTTAATGCTCGACAATATGGATTTGATCAGCTATTTGAAGGAACGCCAGCCTGGTGTCGAAATTTTCGTACTGTGCGATGACCGCAACTGGCAGGGAGCCGCTAGCGCCATTACACGTGGTGCAAGCAGTTTCTTGAAAAAGCCGGTCACGATTTCGCTCCTTGAGAGCACGGCAAGCAAGATCCAGGCTCAACAGCAAAACAAGTCCAACACGCAGCTCATGGAGTCCCAGGTGTTGGACAGCCTTCTCGGCGACACGCCCGAGATGCGCAAGATTTTAAAGACAGTTTATAAGGTCGCACCGACCAACAGCACCCTGCTTATAACCGGCGAGTCTGGTTCGGGCAAGGAATTTTTGGCAAACGTCGTCCACCGCTACAGCAAGCGCGCGAACGAACCGTTTGTGCCAGTCAACTGCGGCGCCATCCCAGAGAACCTCGTAGAAAGCGAACTATTCGGTAGCAAGAAGGGATCGTACACAGGATCTACAGCCGACAAGAAGGGCCTGTTCGAATCCGCCAATGGCGGTACGCTGTTTCTCGATGAAGTTGGCGAACTCTCTCTCGCAACGCAGGTGAAACTTTTACGTTTTCTGCAAAGCCACGAGATCCGTCGCGTGGGCGAAACGGAAGCCCGCTACCTCGACATCCGCATTATCGCAGCAACAAACCGCAATTTGCAACAAGCGATGCACGAAGGGCGATTCCGCGAAGACCTCTACTACCGCCTGAACACGTTCCACTTGCAGCTTCCGCCGCTCCGCGACAGGAAGCCCGTCATCCCGAACTTAATTCGTTACTTTATCTTAAAGAACAAGGAAGCACAGGGCAAGGAAATTCATGACCTTGAACCGGCAGCTCTTTACGCTTTGACAAAGTACCCCTACCCCGGCAACATTCGCGAACTCGAAAACATCATGGAGCATGCGATCGTACTTTCGGAAGGTGGCATCATCAAGCTCGAAGACTTGCCGGAATACGTGCAGGTGGAAGCCCGAGAAAAGACGGTTGCGATTCCGCATATCAAGGATGCTGTGGGCAATAAAGATAGTGCCAGCGAGCCTGCTTACGATAAAACCGCTCGCGACATTGTCGAGGAAGTCGAGGAAGAAGAAAAGTCTGCCGAGAATCCGCTCGGGAAGCCGATTCACTTTGAACCGATTTCGGGCAAGACAGATAGCGCAGGGCTTCTGACGCACAACCCGACAAAGTTCATCACGCATAATCCTGCGCCCGAAGAAGAAGAAATTCTTTCGCTCGACGAGATGGAACGCAGACACATCTTGCATGCCCTAAGCATTTGCAAAGGCAACAAGACTGAAGTCTGCAAGAAGCTCGGCATTAGTCGTGCTACACTCTGGCGCAAGCTCAAAGAACTTAAAATTGAAATGGACGGCGGCGAGGACTAACGCAGTCAAGAATCGCGCAGTTTACACTTCTACGAGAGTCGCGACTAAGCAAGAATCTTTTGTAGAACCGCTACCGACAAAGTCTACGTCTTGGGATTTTTTCCAAGACGTTTTTGCGTTTGGATGCACGGACGAAACTGCCGCGAGAACATCACGGGCAAAAGCGGACAAGTTAAACTCACTGTAGTTGGAACTCACCATGAAAAATCCGCCGGAATTTAAAAGCGTCGCGCAGTCGGCAACGAGCGGCATCAGGTGTTCACGCACATTAAAGTTAAAGCCCTTGAAACGCGCAAAGCTCGGCGGGTCAAGCACGATACCGTCAAAGCGGAGTCCCTTCTTTTGCGCCCAATGCACATACTCGATAGCATTACCGCGGAAGAACTCTCCTGGGCGCAAATCAAGGCCGTTTAAGGCATAATTTTCACGGCCCTTGTCGAGAATCTTGCCGCTGATATCGGCGTTTGTAGCGACCGCAGCACCGCCTAGACGAGCATGCACAGAAAAACTGCACGTATAGCTGAACAAGTTCAAAAAACGAAGGCCGGTTTGCGCGGAATTTTCGAGATTCGCCAAGTCAGCGAGATGCGCGGTGGAAGCGCCGGACATGGCGCGGAAGCGTTCTTCGACTTCGAGACGCACGTGACGCATGTCGAGGAAAAGCCCCGGATTAATCGTATCGAGCAAGTCCACATGAAAATTGGCATTGCCCTCACGAACGGTCCCCACAGCATCTTCTCGCAAACCAACCACAACATCCATCGGAGCGTTTTCGAGCGAACGCCCTGAACTTGAAAGGCGTTCCTTTGTCACAACGCAAACAGGATTGAAAAGAGCGACCAAAGCATCGACAATTTCAGTCTTGCTCGTCAAAAGCTCCGGTCCAAAAAACTGCATCTGGTATCGATCGCCGAACTTGTCAATCGTAAGTCCCGGGAAACCGTCAGCAGCACCATTCACAATGCGCAAAGCATCCGTTACATCAAATAACGGTGCGCGCTTTTCGAGCGCAATCGCTAACTTGTTTTTTAAATCAAAAGCCATTCGAGAAAATGAATCCTAGATCCTTCGACTTCGCAACTTCGTTGCTTCGCTCAGGATGACACAGAAAAAATAGAAAATTCACTGGATCCCGTCGGTCGTTTCACGCCCTCCAGGATGACAACTCTTTCGTCTATTTATCAAGAGTCTTGATCTGATCCACGAACTCGCCCACTTCCTTGAATTCGCGATAGATGGAGGCGAAACGCACATACGCCACAGCGTCAAGCTTTTTGAGTTCCTGCATCACGAGGTTGCCTATCTGATCATAGCTCACTTCAAAGCCTTCCGACATCTGCAACGAATTTTCCACGCGCGTCACAAGCTGTTCGATATCGTCTATGGACACCGGGCGCTTTTTGCAGGAGTTCATAATGCCACGTTGCAATTTTTCGCGCTGGAACGGCTCACGCTCGCCGCTGCGCTTGATAACGGTCAGCGGCTGGACTTCGATATATTCACGGGTCGTAAAGCGACGGCCACAAGCGCAACATTCACGACGCCGACGAATCGACGAGCCACTCACGCGGCTATCGACAACCTTGTCGTTATCATTCTTGCAAAACGGGCAAATCATGCCTTGAATATAACACTTTTTGAAGAGAATGTGCGCAAAATCACAATAAAATTACATTGTTTTAGTAGGATGTAGGACAAATGCATAGGTCGAGCGTCGCGGCCAAGCTTGCTTGGACATGACCGAGACCAGCATTTGGTACTTGAGCGTAGCGAGAGTACAAGTTAGAAGTAGTGCAAAAAAAACGGCACCGTCATCGGCACCGTTTTTTAAAAGATTCGATTGCGTTCGCTAATTAAGCGTTAGCTTTCTTGAAGTCTTCGACGTTCTTGGCGTATTCAGCGAGGTATTCCTTAGCGGCTGCGGCAACAGCTTCTGGGACATAGCCGAATTCCTTTTCGAGGACGCCTGCTGGAGCAGAAGCACCGAAGCGTTCGAGACCGGAGACCTTACCGAAGCCACCCACAACCTGAGCAAACAGGAGCGGAAGACCGCTGGACTTTGCAAACACCGGAGTCCACGGAGCAATGACGCTGTCGCGGTAGGCTTTCGGCTGCTTGAGGAAGAGAGCCGGGCTGATCATGGAAACAACGCGCACGGACTTGCCTTCGTCGCGGAGGAGTTCAGCAGCCTGGTGTTCGAGGAGAACGTCACTGCCGTTTGCAACCAAAGTAAGATCTGGCTTCTTGCCTGCGGCAGTGTTGTCGCTGACAATGTAAGCGCCCTTACGGCAAGCCTTGGCAGCTTCGTAGCGGTTTTCACCCGGGAGCGTGTTCACGACCTGGCGAGTGAGGATGAGAGCCGTCGGGCTGTCGTTGTTTTCAAAAGCCATTTCCCATGCAGCGAGAGTTTCGTAAGCGTCTGCCGGGCGGAGCACGAGCATTTCGGCCTTGCCGCTAGCCTTCGTGAGGCTTTCGAGCAAGCGGATCTGCGTTTCGTGTTCAATCGGCTGGTGCGTCGGGCCATCTTCACCCACGCGGAAGCTGTCGTGCGTAAACACGTACTTGACCGGGAGGCCCATGAGAGCAGCCATACGGATTGCCGGCTTCATGAAGTCACTGAAGACAAAGAACGTTGCGCAAATCGGATAGAGACCGCCGTGGAGAGCGATACCGTTTGCAATAGCACCCATCGTGAGTTCTGCAACGCCGACCTGGACAAATGCACCCTTGAAGTCGTTAGCGCGGAAGATGCCCGTCTTGTCGAGGAATGCCTGCGTGTTGTCGGAGTTCGAAAGGTCTGCAGAGCTGCAGATGATGTTGTGATAATTTTCGGCGAGGTAGCCAAGAACCGTACCACTAGTGACGCGAGTGGCAACACCTTCCTTGATGTTGAGCTTGGAGAGGTCGATCTTCAAGCCCTTGCCAGAAAGCCATTCATTGAGGGTAGCAGACTTTTCAGCGTTTTCCTTGTCCCAAGCAGCCTTAGCCTTCTTCCATTCGGCGACCTGCTTGCGAAGTTCGTTTGCGCGGGCTTCAAAGCCAGCCTTCACGTCGTCAAAGACCTGGAACGGATCGTCCGGATTGCCACCGAGATTCTTGACCGTAGCAGAGGTAGAAGCACCTGCGGCATTGAGCGGCTGACCGTGCGTAGAGACAGCGCCTTCGTAGCTCTTGCCGTCTTCGGCGATAGCGCCCTTGGCCATCGTGGTGTGACCGTAGACGAGCACCGGCTTTTCAGTTTCGGCCCAAGCGGCCTTGAAAGCCTTGCGGAGTTCTGCAATGTTGGAACCGTCGCATTCAATGACACGGAAGCCCCAGGATTCGTACTGCTTCACAAAGTCGTGGTCCATCACGTCTTCGGTCTTGCAGCTAAGCTGGACCTGGTTTGCGTCGTAGAAGAAAATGAGGTTCGAGAGCTTGAGGTGGCCTGCAATGCGACCCACGCCGTATGCGATTTCTTCTTCGAGACCGCCATCAGAAACGAGGCAGACGGTCTTGTGTTCGAGGATAGAGCCAAAGCGTTCGACCATGAAGCGTTCGGCAATAGCACCACCGAGAGCAATGCCGTGACCGATACCGAGCGGACCCGAGGAGTTTTCAATGCCGAGGGCGACATCGACTTCCGGATGGCCCGGAGTGCGGCTGCCAAGCTGGCGGAAGTTCTTCAAGTCTTCGAGCGTGAGGCGGTTCGTAAGGACGAGTTCGGAATAGAGGAGCGGGCTCATGTGGCCCGGGTCCATGAAGAAGCGGTCGCGAGCCATCCAGTTGGCGTTGTCCGGATCATAGCGCAAGAACTCGGCAAACAAAAGCGTGATGGCGTCTGCGGCGCCCATGGCTCCACCCGGATGTCCGGACTTGGCCTTCTGCACCATCGCGGCAGAAAGGATACGGACGTTGTCAGCTGCTTTTGTAACTAATGAATCTTGCACGGTCTAACCCCTTTAGAGTTTTGTTTTTACGCGGCAAATTTAGTTTTTTCTTGCGAAACTCTCAAGGTATATTGTCAAATGAAAAGCCCAAAGCAATAAAAAGTTATATTTCAGCAACAACTTAAAATAAGCCCAAACGCCCCAAAAGAAGCAATTCCTGGAGCGATTTTTACGTGTTTTCGAGAAGGATTAAAATGAACTACAAAGACGCTATCTTGAGGCTCTTCAAGAACTTAGCTCACCCCGCCGGCATTTTCGGCACCCTCGTTGCCATAGCCATTCCGTTTCTAATTTACCTCGCCCCGAACATTAATCACAGGGAAACCATCCGACAACTGGACTTGAACCTCCCCCTGCCGCTTTTTGCGATACAGTTCGTCGCAGGCATCGTCCTGTTCTGCATGTTGAGCAAGGATTTCAGGGAATGGATCAAGGGAATCCTCCCCGCAAAGTCCATAAGCATCATGACGCTCGTGTTCGCCGTTGCAGTTTCAATTTTCGCAGGCACACAAATAGAGGCCCGCCACCGTGTCCAGAGCGACGAAAGCGTATTCATGTCCGTTGCCCAGAACATGTACTACAATAACGAATCCGGCACCTGCAACCAGGGCGAATTCGAGAACGGCGCCCTAACATGCAAATCCACATCCAACAGTTTCAAGACGAAAGGCCTATCGTTCCTTTACCGCATCGGCATGCCGCTGTTCGGAAGCGACCTCCGCTGGATTTTCAAAGCTGAACTTTTGATGTTGCCGCTTGCGTTCCTGCTTATGTTCCTTGCGATTGTCGCCTGGACCAGGCAACCGCTCCTCGCATTCCTCGCATCACTCCTCATGGCGCTCCAGCCGACCGTACTATTCCAGTTCCGCGCGATGTCCGTTGAACCGCTCTATATTTTCCTCTCCGCGCTGTCGCTCCTTGTTTTTAAATGGGCATACGACAGAAACACCGTCTGGCACTGGACACTTCTCGCGCTCATCCTAGCCTTCTTTGCCCAGACCCGCCAGGAAACAATCTTCTGCATCTTTGCATTCATCCTTTTTGCACTCCCGAAACTTCTCGACCAGAAAGACGAAAAAGCTCCAATCTTCTTCGTGACACTTTCGCTTTTCTCGGTGCCAGCGCTTCTCACCATCAGCTACTTCCAAGGATTTGGATTCCAGGGAGGCGAGTTCAACGCCCACGGGCACTTCTTTGAAGACCTCGCCAAGAACTGGGAAGTAATGACAAAGCCACTCAAGAGCAACGGAGAACTCGAAAACCCGTTCCTCAGTTACTTCAACTACCTGTTTGCGATTGGCGGCATTTACCTCGTCTTCCGCGCTATTAGCGATGCCAGAAGGAACAACTTCACATACCTCAAGATTCTCGGATTTTTACTCCTGTACCATCTGCAAACATTTGTAATTCTGGAAAATGTCTCCGGCGATTTCAGCATTGAAATCAACCAGCGCTATAGCCTCGTGATGTTGCCGTCCATGGCTTTTGTAGCAGCCCTCCCGGTAACCCACATGGTCCAGTACTTCGCCACACCGAACGGAAGCAGAGACCAGAACAGCAAGGGAGCAGTTCTCGGCATTCTCATTGTCGCGTTGATTTTCAGCGGCTGGACATACCACTACAAAAAGGACTTTAACAAAAACATCATGTACAACCGCAACCACTTGACCATTGAAGAATACGAAATTCTCGGATGGCTCAAGGAACAGCCTAAGGCCGACAGGTTCTTTATTTACGGTCGCCCATGGCATTTTGTGGGTTACGGCATGTCTTCCATCCATTATGACAACGCCCGCAAGATGTCCAACCACGAAATGAGCGAACTCATCGACAAGTACAAAGGCGAAGTCTATTACATCCGCGGACTGGACTGCTGGGATAGCCACACCTACCACAGGAAAGCCGTAGAACACCGCATCGCCACAACATGCGATATCTTTGAACGAGAAATGGATTTGACGGGCGTCAAGAACATCTTGATTACGAACAACTACTGGGTCCAGATAGCGAAGTTCAACGGCCGCAAAAATTACACCCCGGAAAAGATAATCAAGGTAAGCGAACCAGAAGTTATCCCCGCTGATTCCGCAACGGCAAAGCCTGCCATGTTCAAAGTTCATTACGAACTCAGGGAACAAGGAACGGCCTCCGCCAACTGGAAATTTGCGTTCCTTATCAACAATAAAATAATTGATCAAGGCGACTACAAGTTCGGTTCATACGATAAAGAAATCAATCTCTCGGATTTGCAGCCAGGATTCAACCAAGCGCGTTTTCTTGTGCAAGACCAGGCAACAAAAAGCAAGCTCGCCGATGTTTCTAAATTCTATTTCGAAAAAGGAAATGGCACAATCACCCTCTCAGACTACCCCATCGAAAGCCACACTCAGGAATGGGGAAAAATGCACAAGAACGAAAGCATCGAAGGAAACAAGTTTAACGTAAACGGACAGCGTTATGATTATGGCATCGGCGTCCACGCATCCTCTACAACGACTTTTGATATCGGGAAAAGTTTTTCGACGCTCAAATTTTCTACAGGACTTGACGATGAATCGCTATGCAGCGAAGGCGTTGCTGTAGAAGTTCTCGGTGACGGAAAGTCACTTGCAAAGACACCTTTCTTCAGAAACGGCGAATTGCACAAAGTCGAGGCTAATGTCGCAGGCATTCAGAAGCTCACGATTAGATCTTTCCCCAAAGAAGGCATCAACTGTAGCCACGTCGATATCATCAACCCGGTACTTATACCATAGCGGCTTCGCCGCAGTTCCAAGTTTCAAGTTACTAGTTACTAGATGTAATTTATATAAAAATTCCCTAGTAACTAATAACTATTAACTAGTAACTATTTTTAAATTGCTATAATTGCATTATGCTTTTATCCGTAATTATACCTGTTTTTAATGAAGAAGAGATCGTAGCCGAAACTTACCGCGTCTTGGAGGAAGAGCTTAAGGATATCGAACACGAACTCATTTTCGTAAACGACGGTTCCAAGGACCGCACCCGAGAAATCGTGGAAAGCCTCCTTCCCGGGAACCCGAACAACAAAATCATCAACTTTAGCCGTAATTTCGGCCACCAGGCCGCATTCAGCGCTGGCCTCGACCACGCCCAGGGCGCAGCCGTCGTCATCATCGACGGCGACTTGCAGGACCCGCCGAGCCTCATCCACGAGATGCTCGAAAAGTGGCGCGAAGGCTACCAGGTCGTCTACGCCCAGCGCAACAAGCGCAAAGGCGAGACTCTCTTCAAGCGCTTTACGGCATTCTGCTTCTACCGCATCATCGGCAAGCTCACAAGCATCGACATTCCGCCTGATACAGGCGACTTCAGACTCATGGACCGCTGTGTGGTGGACCAGCTCAAGAACCTCCCGGAACGCAGCCGCTTCTTGCGCGGACTCGTGTGCTGGGTCGGCTTCAAGAAGATTGGCGTCAAGTATGACCGCGCCGAACGCACCGCAGGCACTTCGAAGTATCCGCTCAAGAAGATGTTGCGCCTCGCGTTCGATGGTATCACGGGTTTCAGCTCGGCTCCGCTCAAGATCAGCTTCTACATGGGCTTCATCGCTACAATCGTCGGCTTTGCGCTCCTCGTCTGGTCGATTCTAGAAAAGTTCCTCTCCCCTGCGACAACGGTTCCAGGCTGGGCATCACTCATGACCGCCATCGTATTCTTCGCAGGCGTGCAGCTTTTGACCATCGGCATTCTCGGTGAATACATCGGCCGAATCTACGACGAAGTCAAGCAGCGCCCGCTGTACATCGAAGACAAGAAATAGTCAAAAGTGTTGTTAGTCATTGGTTATTAGTTATATTTGGCGCATATAGAGCCTAGTTAAAGCTAACGGCTATTGACTAACAACTATCGACCATTGACTAAAAAATGAAAAATAAGCTTTTCGTTATGAGTGCCGCCAGTGGCGCGGGCAAGACCACCCTCAAGGATCTTGTCATCAAGGATTTCCCGGACATCAAGTATTCCATCTCCGCAACAACGCGCAAGCCGCGCGAAGGTGAAATTGACGGCGTCCATTACTTCTTCAAGACCAAGGAAGAATTCGAGCAGATGATCAAGGACGACGCATTGGTCGAATACAACCTGGTCCACGGCAACTACTACGGAACACCCAAGAGCTTTGTCGAGAAGACTCTCGCAGAAGGGAACCGTGTACTGTTTGACCTTGACGTTTTCGGCAAGGTGAACTTCGACAAGGTCTACCCTGACGCAACCGGCATCTTCATTTTGCCACCAAGCGAAGAAGAACTCGAACGCCGTCTCCGCGGCCGTGGCACTGATAGCGAAGACGTCATCCAGCTCCGTCTTGCAAACGCCAAGAAGGAAATCGAATTTGCAAAGACCAAAGGCAAGTACGAATACACTATCGTGAACGACGACTTGCAAAAGGCAGCAGACGAACTCCGCGCCATCTTGAGCCAGAAGTAAATTGGTTGCTGGTCATTGGCCATGATCCTACATCGAATTCGCATTTGATAAAATTCCCGCCTCACACGTTCAACGAGAGGCGGGAATTTTTGTGTGAGGTGTTATGTGTGAATTCTTACGACAATGGAATTTTCAAAGAAGCTCGGATCCGCTCCCAAGCGCCACAGCTTAGAGCCGTACGCAAACACGTTCGGGCGCGCCTTGCGCAAAATCGCAGCCCCCGTCGCGCGCAGATACCCCGCCTTGCTCTTGGACACAAAACCCTTGAGCTTTGCCCCCAAGTCATCAATGCTCACGCTAATCGCATTGTGGTCATGCGGATTGTACGGTTCCGCCTGCACCTTGGTCGCAAGCGATTCAAAAAATTCCTGACTTTTGGAGCCAACCGCAGCATCATCAAAGAAACGAAATGCCGTCGCCGCCTTTACAACGGATTCATACTTTTCGATACCAGCAATCCAGGGGTGGTTCGTTGCGCCCACAAGCCCGATCGTAAAGTCAAACGATTCCTTTTCGCGGAAATAGCGGATGAACATTTCTTCAGGAGATTCCTTTTCGGGATTCGGCTTGAGAGCGTCCTTTGCAGCCTCTAGGAGAATCGCAGAAACATCCGTTTCGCCCGTTGCAATCGGAACATTAGCCTTGTAAATCTGCGAAAAGTTAGAATCGCCACGGAAACCGCCATAAACATATGCAAACAAAGCTTCCGCCGCCACAGGCTTTATAAGGTGAAGCACAAGCGGTAAAAAGCTCGAAAACACAGTCACGCGGCGGCGTAAAAGTTCGGCGACAAGCAAGCCATCACGTTCATCGACAGCAAGCAACAGCGCGCCTATATGCAGCAAGAACGAATACTGCCCGACATCCAGATTCTTGACATCGCTAGGCAAATAGACATTGATCGTCGCTTGCAGATCTTTGGGCAGGAACATGTACCAAGAAGGCGTGAAATAAGCACTCCCGTCAACGCACTGCATCTGCGAAAGATCCTCATCCTTTGCCGATGCGCCATCAACATAATCAAGAATCCCGGTTGCGCTTCGCGAGAACCCGTAAACCGTTATCTTCCGGGACGTTTCAATTTTCACGTAAAACATTTCATTTGCCATTGCAGGCCTCCTTTCTGAAGGTTACAATGTAAACTTAGATTTTAACAGTGTCATATAATGACATTTTAGAATTTTGCAAAAAAAATTTTTCGCTGGGGAAACAGAACAAAATCCATATTGCGCATATTTCTTCGGATAGTAAATAATTTATCTTACCATATTTTCTCATTATCGCTTTTTATATATTTTTGACATCATTTGAACAGAATTTCACTCATTTCCCATGAAAATCTACTACCACCTCCCCGGCCTATTTGAATTTTACGACTTGTACAAGGCGTTTCTGCCGCTTTGGCGCGAGCACCGGGAATATTTTTACGACTGGTGCGAAATCGGATCCATTTACGGAGCGCCGAGCGACTGCATTTGGGGCGGTGGGCGCGTAGGCTTCGGCGATGCAGAGCCGCGGAAAGTCGCAGCGCTCATGCATAAATACGGGATTTCAGCACGACTCACTTTCAGCAATTCATTGATTCGCGAAGAACACTTCGCCGATGCCCGATGCAACAAGTTGTGCAAAATGTTCGAAAAAGGCGCAGTTTCCAGCGCTGGCGAGATGCGCGCAATTCAAGATGAAGACAAGAATCGCGAGTATTCCGATGCAAGCGAAATGAACACAGTTCAAAACGGCATCATTGTCCATTCCGACCTGTTGCTGAATTACATCAAATCAAAATATCCCAGCTTTTATTTCGTTTCCTCAACCACAAAAGTCATCACCGATTTTGAGCAGTTCAAAGCGGAACTGGACCGCGAAGAATTCCGCTATGTCGTTCCCGATTTCAGGCTCAACAAGCAATTCGACAAACTGAATACGCTTACTGATACGCAAAAGCAAAAGGTCGAATTTTTATGCAATGAATGTTGCTGGTTCGGCTGCTACGACCGCAAAAAATGCTACGAGAATGTGAGCCAGAAAAGCCTCGGCGAAAGCAGCGAAGACCACATCTGCGTCTCGCCCACAGCCCAAAGAGGCTACCGCTTTTCCGACGCGATGAAAAATCCCGGCTTTATAGGAATCGAGGACATTAAAAACATCTACGCTCCTGCGGGATTCCAGCACTTCAAAATCGAAGGTCGCAGCCTCGGCAGCGCACTCATTTTGGAATTTTTGCTTTACTACATGACAAAGCCCGAACACCAACTCAATGTTCGCGAAGAAATCTATCTGGACAGCACGCTAGATTTGTTTTAAACAGACAACTAATGTAATGGAATTAATATATGGAACCGACAGACGCATTATTCATGACTATTGTAAAAATTGTACTGATTACCATTTTTGCAATAATTCCTTTACTATTAGGCATTTTCGCCAACATTTCGACCAAGCATTCCAGGGCAATGTTCATTGCAGGGAAAATCATATCGATTCTACTCACAATTTTCATTATCATCTCACTTTCGATATCCGTAATATTCGCAATCAACGAGCAGGATTCTACACAGCGACCCTATATTTTTGCATGGTGTATTTGCTGGCTACTCATAGCTATTTTTCCTTTATCAACATTTGACCTCACCACAAGCCAAAAAACAAAAAAGCAAAAGACCTGTTATCTCACCATTTCATTTATTACGTTTTTCCTAATTCTGTCAGGATCTGAATTTCTATACAATCGAGCGTTTGGATACGTTTTTCAAACGGAACGGTTTGAACTATCCATAAACGATTTTTACTCGAACCATCCTGAAGCCGATAAAAATAGCGACATCAATATATTCGCATCTATACAAAACGGAGAAGATGAGTTCACAGCGAATATATCCGTATATAAAGATTCTATAACTCTAAAAGCAACAGAACTCCGTTATATAAGCAGTGAAATTATAAGCAGCGAAAAATTGCAAAAAGATTCTTGTTATCGCAACGACTTGCCACGTGACTTAGTTCAAGACATTATTGAAGAAATCACCTATTATCAACCGGAAATTGAATACACCTGGGTAGGAGACCTATGTTTCCATCCATTCGCATTTGTTGAACTTGCCAATAATAAAAACGCAACAACGATAATATTGAAACTTCCAGACATTGATGAATATCATCCCAACGCCCAGCGTTTAGCAAAAAAATTCGCGAGTCTTGTAAACGATTCAAAAATCAACCCGACAAAAGGTTGCTCCAATTAATTTCAAACATCAAAAAAATGAAGAAAACTTTAATGACCATCCTGATTATCATCGCCGCCATCATTTTGCTTTTAGCGATTTGGTTTAACATTCCCTATTCGCCCGTCAAAACGCAGTTCCACAATGATGTCGCAACAAGGTTGAAAAGTTCCGCGACAATCTCCGGAACACTAGATTCCGCGAGTATCGCAAGCCTCCCGCCCCTCATTCAAAAATATCTCGAAACGAACGGTTACATCGGTAGCGAAAGGCGCTCGCACTTAATCATGGAATACAAAAATGTCGATTTCGGGATGGGCGTAAACAAGCCGCGACTCAAAATCGATTATACGCATGTGGACTTTGCCGATTCGCCGGACAGGCTCGCCTTTATCGACAGCAAAATGTTCGGCATTCCATTCCAAGGCTACGATTATTACATGAACGGCAAAGGCGGCATGAAGGGCGTCCTCGCGAAGCTCATTACACTATTCGACCAGACCGGCCCAGAAATGGACAAGGCTTGCCTCATCACCTATCTCGCCGAAGCATTCTTTTTGCCAGAAGCACTCCTGAATGATTTCATCACATTCAAGCAAATTGACGAACGCACCGTAGAAGCCACAATCACAAACAAAGGCGTAACTGCAACCGGCATTTTCCACTTCAATGACGCTTACGAAATGACCTCGTTTACAACAAATGACCGCGGTCAAATTTCACCTGACGGAACAATTGAAAACACCCCGTGGGAAGCGCAATGCGAAAACTACAAAACCTATTCCGATGGCATCAAACGCCCCACCGTTTTCCGCGCCGTATGGAAAAATAAAGACAGCGACTTCGTCTATTTCGACGGGGAAATCAGCAAAGTGAATGGAGCGATCCGTCCTTAAAGAACTTCGTGCAAAAATAAAACAAAAAATCCCGGCAAAACCGGGCTATATAATGCAGTTAAAAATATTCTAGACATCAGCGTTGAGTTCGTTATCCGCCATGACTCTTCTTTTAGGCTTCCTTTTCTTAGCGCTTTTCATAAGCGCAATTGTCCGCGGCAAGTTTACGTACGGTCAAGCCGACTACGACTTCCACGAGCATCCAATCCAATTCATCATCGTGCTCACATTTATTCTAGGCGTAGCCGCGCTTTGTTTTTACCGATTTATCGTAGAATTATAAGCAAGACTTTTTCAAGAGTTTATTATATTAAGCTTCTGTTGAAAAGCAAACGGAGCAAAGAGGTTCTTTATGAGTGAAGAAAAGGTTACTAGCGAATGCAACGCAGAAGACGTTAAAGCCATTACAAAGAAATGTGCCGAAACATGGATGAAGCGCATCCGTAATTTTGCGGGATTCCTAGGAATGATTCTTCCGTGGATAGCGCTCACCGGCGCCGCAATCGTGGCCAAAGCACAGCCAAACATCATCGCCGACGATTTCTGGGAAACGCTCTCCATCTCAGCGACCTATTACCTGACGCCATCTCTGACCGGGATTCTTACAACAGCGGCAATCGTCCTGATTTGCTATAAAGGTTATGACTGGCGCGACAATCTTGTTTCTTCGCTGTCCGGCATTTTCGGATTGATGATTGTCATATTCCCTTGCAAATGTTCAATTGCCCCAGGCACTGTCGGATTTTTCCAGCTGCCGGTAGACATCTCAGACAAGATCCACTGTACAGCAGCAGTTCTATTTTTCCTGCTATTAGCCATAAACAGCTTATTCTTGTTCACACTCGGCGAAAGCAACAACAAGCAGAAAAGGATTAGGAACATCATTTATAAAGTCTGCGGTATCGGAATGTTCTCCACGCTGATTTTATTGGTTCTCCCCATCACCTTCTCTGCCAAAATATTCATCGTCGAAGCCATTGCGCTCACGTTCTTCGGCGTGAGCTGGCTCGTGAAAGGTCAATTTTTCGGTCTGCTTGCAGACAAATAAATTCTAGAATGCAAAAGCGAGGCCAATTCCGCCCTGCGGAATCACGCCAAACTTTACCTGCAAGCTAGTCTGGGAATCAAGATTCTTGTTGTAGATTTCCACAGCAGAATCAAAATAATTCCCAGAAACATAGCCAAGCAAGAAAGCAAGGCCACAAGCACCCACACCGCCAAGTGTAAGCGGCATGCCAAGATCGCTATCGCCCTTAATCCAGGCAACAACGCCATAACCAACAGCAGCACCACCCGCAGTTGCAATAACAAGAGCCGGATAGTAGAACACCTTCGAAGTGCTCAGATCACTTGCAGCTTCTGAGTTCGTTTTCAAGGCGGCTTCAACAGCTTCCTGCGTCACCATGTTTTCACCGATGAACCACTTCTTTTCTACTTGAGAAATTTTTCCAGCATTGGATTTCGGTGCAGAAGAAGCTTCGCTATATTCACTTGTAGAACCATTAGACGAGTAGCTGTCCCAGGACTGGGCAAAAGAGGCACCCACAAGCATCAATAGGGAAACAAGAACGGCGTAAATAGACGTGCGCATTATTCCTCCTGACTAGAAAGCAAAACCTAAATAGACATCAATTGCTATACCAAAGGAATTTTGGACAAAACTGCCAACATCCACATCATCAGACGAAGCAGACGCAGTGGCAAAACCAAGGCCAGCATCAAAGCCAAACACAAAGTGTCCATTTACATATTTATGGCCCGCAACGACAGCCCCACCAATAGAATTAGCAGTTGCACTAACGCGAGAATTGGAAGCATCAACAGATGAAAACCATAATTCAGGTTCCACATACCATCCCTTATGGCCTTTACCGCTTACATAGAAACGGAAACCTTCTTCAATGCCAAAACCAGAAGCAGTAACACCGTTATTAGTGCCATTCACATAAGCAGGACGGGTTATCAAGGAAAAGAAGGAACCAAAGCCGGCTTCAAAGTTTAAGTGGAAGATAAATATACCTTGGGCACCATAGACAATCGTGCTCATCGGGTGGAACACAAGGGCAAACTTTTTATCTTCATATTGAGGGCTAACGACAGATTGATATTCTGCAGAAGCCTTATTCTGTTCAAGAACGCCTGCAGCAGCATCGGCATCTTCAGAAGAGCCATAACCATAGGGATTACCTGCAAAAGCCATACTTGCAAGCATTACGGAAAACACAAAAATCTTTTTAAGCATTCCAGCTCCATTTTTTAAGTTTTTCGTAAATTTACAAAATTCACTTTTCAGAGTCAACTTTTTATGTAAAAATATTTTACCAAGATAATTCGCTATTTATTCAAATTCAACTTTAATTTCTACGCCAGGAACCCATGCCTTGGGCGCATTCAAAATCGGAGAAAGAACTTTGCGCACAACCGCAAGGTTTTGCGTTTTAATATAGAGCTTTACCCAGAACACATTTTGCACTTTCGGTACAAACGCATCGACAGGCCCAAGCACCGTCATCGAAGATTCTTTGCGCAAAATACTTTCTAGACGATTTACCGAATCACGGAGCAAGTTCTCATCTTTCGATCCGCAACTGATTTCAACAAGCTTGCAGAACGGCGGATAAAAAGCCATTTGCCGATTTGAAAATTCCATATCGGCAAATCCATTGAAATCATGGCGAATAGCATATTGCATCACGGGTTCTGTCGGATTGAGCGTCTGGATAAACACGCGGCCTCCGCCATCGGCGCGCCCCGCGCGGCCCGCCGTCTGGCTCAGCAGCTGATACAAGCGTTCCGTCGAACGGAAATCAGGGATTCCAAGGCCCGAATCAGCGCCGACAATTCCCACAAGTTTTACACCCGGAAAATCATGGCCTTTTGCAACCATCTGCGTACCAAGCAAAATGTTGTATTCGCGATTCCGAAACGATGTCAATATTTTTTCGACAGCGCCTACATTCTGCGTTGTATCGCGATCCATGCGAATCACCTTTGCATTGGCGATCCATTCCTGAATTTCTTCTTCTAGTTTTTCAATGGCGCCGCCCACAAACTCATAAGTTTCCGAACCACAGGTCGGGCACGGCGTATCAACATGATACAGCGCAGCACAGTAATGGCACATCAGCGCATTGTACTGCTTATGATAAACTAATGGAATATGACAATGCTTGCAATAAAGAGTTTCACCACATTTAGAACAAACTCTAATCTTAGAGTAACCGCGACGATTCATGAGGACAATCGCCTGGTCGCCGCCCGCGATGCAATCCGAAAGCGCCTCGCGCAACGTAGGCGACAAAAGCATTCCCTTCTGCTGGCGGACCTTGCCCATATCAATCACGTTCACCTCAGGGAGCGGTGCCGCCGTGGCTCGGTTCTTGAGCGTCAACAGCTTGATGTTTCCAGTCTTTGCATTGCGATACGTTTCAAGGCAAGGTGTTGCAGAGCCAAGCACGACAAGCGCCCCGTACTTTTGCGCCAAGTGGAAAGCCAAGTCACGCGTATGGTAACGCGGAGCCGGGTCCTGCTGTTTAAACGAAGAATCATGCTCTTCGTCCAAAATAACAACATCAAAATCAAACGGCGAAAGAATTGCACTGCGTGTTCCAAGCACAACCTTAGCCGAACCGTCGAGTACGGACAAGTAACCAGCGCGCTTTTGCGGAGCCGAGAGTGCCGAATGCAGCACAACTACAGGAACTTTCAAATAGTCTTCAAAACGAGACGCCGTCTGCGGAGTAAGCCCAATTTCAGGCACGAGAATGAGTACACGCTTATTGCGCTTAAGCGCTTCGCGTACCAATTCCTGATAAACTCTCGTCTTGCCACTGCCGGTCACACCATGCAAAAGCGATCCACGAAAACCGTCCTTATCCAAATCATCCACAAGACTGGCAAGTGCAGTCTCCTGTTCAGCTGTCAAGGGGGGCAAGTTCGAACAGACGACCATTTCAGGTCCAACCGATGGAGCCTCACCCCGAGGTTCAGCATTTTTTTCAGCAAGCAGGGCATCAAGATACTTATCAAAATCTGCCGGCCAAAATACATTCAATGCGCGCATGGGCGTTGTTATATAATACTTAGCGACCCATTCCAGCGATTCCATATAACGTCCAGAAAAGACGTATCCAGACTCATGCGGGCATGCATACCGAACATCAAAAGCAGGTTTTTCATCATGAACGCGGCAGACCAAGGCAAGAGAGGGCTTACGCCGAGCCAGCTGCACCCAGACAACACTTCCCCGCACAATATTTACACCTTCAGGCACCCCGTAAGTAAAAACAGATGGGGACAAGGGAATATAGACTTCGCAAAAACGAGAGAGAAGCGCCGAATTGCAGCGTTCCTTAACCATCTCTGGAGCCGTTGTCTTGGGTATTCTTTTAGCCACGGGGCAAAGATAGTATTGTTACAAGCTTAAATGGGCATAAATTCGCACTGTTTTTCCTGACCGTAATATTTTTTTAGTTAGATTATGCTATATGGAGCTGAGGAAGCCCCACCTACCTATTGGAGATATTATGAGCATTTTTGACGCATTTAAACCGAAATGGCAAAATTCCAACCCAGCAAAGCGCATCGAAGCCATTGCCGACTTGGATGAACTCACTTGTCAAGATATTATTGAACGAGTTGCCCTTTCCGATGATAATGTCGAAGTGCGAATGGCTGCAGTTAAGAAACTTGCAATTATTAAGACACTTCAGGAAATTTCTACGAAAGACAATGACTCCGGCGTACGCCGTTTGGCCGAAACAAGAGCCTTCGAAGAAATCGTCAAAAAATTGAAGAGCTTTAACGAATCCGCGCTGAATAGTGAAGTCCTCGGTTACATCGAAGCCATCAAGGATACTCGTTATACCGAAGACGTTCTCAAGGCCACAGACAACGTAATTTTAAAGAAAGAACTTGTCAAGCAGTGCAGCAAACAGTCCCTGCTCGCCCAGATTGCAACGCGCGATTCCAGCGAAGAAATCGCACTGCAAGCTGCAGACCGCGTGACATCGGAAACGCTTCAAGCCGACCTCATCAAGAGTTCCAAGCACACCTCCGTCCGCAAGAAAATTTCGGACAAAGTTCGTGCAAAGAAAGATGCTGAAGACAACGGCAAAAAGGCAGCCGAACTCTTGCAGAGCAAGCGCGAAGCCCTCATCAAGCAGGCTCACTTCCTCGCCGCCCAGAAAGACGCATTTGCCACCAAGCCGCAATTTGACGACTTGATGAACGAAGCAAACGCTCTCGGCATGGGCGAATCAACAGCAACGCTCAATGAAATTTACGAAAGCTTCAACAAGTTCTACGACGAAGCAAACGCCGCAAAGAAGGCCGCCGAAAATGCCGAAGCCGAAAAGCAGGCAAAAATTGCACGTCTCACGGAATCGCTCACTGAACTCGAAGGATTGCTCGAAGCCGGCACGACCGAAGAAAATGCCGACCGCGTGAACGCCATCATCCAGGAATGGAACGAAGGCAAGTCCGTCATGGACGCCGCCTTGATCAAGCGCTTCAACAACGCCTACTTCAAGTCCCAGGAAGCAAAGAAAATTGAAATTCCGTCCGCAGAATCTGAAAACGCAAGCGAAGAAGAAATTGCCATCCGCAAGAGCCTTCTCGAACGTCTCCAGGCGCTTTCCGAAACGGAAATCGATGAAAACACGGGCAAGCATCTGCATGCCATCGTCCGCGAATGGGAAAAGCTCGCCCTCCTCGAAGGTGACGATCCGATCCTCCAGGCTTACAATGCACTCCGCACTAAGCTGAATGAACTCATCAGCGCCTTCAACGAAAAGGCCCAGAAGGTCATCGAAGAAAATTCCAAGAAGCTCCGCGGCCTCATCGAACGCATCCAGAACATCGACGAGAACCAGGAGTTCCGCGAAATCCACAAGATTCTCCGCGACACTTATCAGGAATGGAAGGAAATCGTCGGCGAACAGAAGTTCAAGTACCACGATCTCTGGCAGGAATACAAGATTGCCACCTCCCGTTTCCAGGAAATGCAACAGTGGGAAAACTGGCACAACGAAAAGGACCGCGACACCATCATCGAAGAAATGGACGCGCTCTCCAAGGAAACTCCGAGCCAGGCCGTGCTTGCCAAGTTCCGCGAACTCTGCGGCAAGTGGCGTGAAATCGGCCCGATTTCTGCAGCCAAGTTCCAGGACTACCGCGACCGTTTCCAGGCCCTCGTAGACAAGGTCAAGGAAAACTGCGCTCCGTTCATCGAAGAACAGAACGCCGAACGCCAGAAGAACCTCGTTGACAAGGAAGCCCTCTGCCAGAAGGTCGAAGAACTCGTTGCAAACGCCGAAATTTTCTGGAAGGACAAGTTCAAGGCCGTGCAGGAAATCCAGGAAAACTGGAAGAACATCGGCATGGTCCCGAAGGAAGCATTTGCCGCTTTGAACAAGCGCTTCAAGGACGCCGTGAACGCCTTCTATGCTCAACATAAGGAAAATGTGAAGCGCGAAGACGATAGCCGCGAAGCCAACTACGAAAAGAAGGTTGCGCTCTGCATCGAAGCCGAATCCATCAAGGACTCGACCGACTGGAATGTCACTTCCACCAAGCTCAAACAGTTGCAGGATGCGTGGAAGGCTACGGGTCCGGTACCGAAGAGCAAGTCCGACGAAATCTGGACGCGCTTCCGCACCGCTTGCGATTCCTTCTTCGAAAAGAAGCGCAGCCACTTTGAAGAAATGGATGCCGCCAAGCAGAAGAATCTCGAACAGAAGCAGGCCCTCTGCGAAAAGCTCGAAGCTTTCGACATCGCCAACATCACTCCGGAAGTCATCGAAGCCTACAAGGCCATCGATGCTGAATGGAAGACGATTGGCATGGTCCCGAAGGACGCTGTCGAATCCATCAACGAACGCTTCAACGCAATCGTGAATAAGATTGTCGCCAAGATGGCTGAATCTGACCCGGAACTCCAGGCCAAGATTGAAGACATCAAGAAGAAAAAGCAGGAAATGATCGAAAAGGTCCGCCAGTTTGCCGAAAGCGCAGGCTCCAACCAGCTCGCCGATGCCGTTCGCGACATCCAGAAGGAATGGGTTACGCTTGGTTCTTGCGGTAACGATGATGACGAACTCCGCAAGGCATTCCGCGATGTCTGCGATGACTTCTTCACCCGCCGTCGCGACCAGCTCGACATTCAGGAACAAGCTCGCCAGAACAATCTCCAGAAGAAGATTCTCCTCTGCGAACAGGCCGAAGACTTGCTCACCGACTTGAACGATCAGACGGTCGTCGCCTCGATGAACAAGGTCAAGCATTTCCGCCGCTTGTGGAAGGAAGTCGGTGCCGTTCCTCGTGAACACTCCGAAAAGATCTGGAAGCGCTTCAATTCTGCTTGCGACCAGGTGTTTGCCTTCGGCC
>Ga0310695_10001334_pt1 | contig 59037 bp, 44 predicted proteins | sample RumenRJG_04DNA_FD_203882 | JGI IMG/M metagenome (GOLD analysis project Ga0310695, IMG submission 203882) | Bovine rumen microbial communities from Lethbridge, Alberta, Canada - RJG_04 (v2) (version 2) | ecosystem: Host-associated > Mammals > Digestive system > Stomach > Rumen | place: Canada...
GACTCCTCCTCCCGTGCTTTGTAGTATAGCTTCTCGCTTGAATTATATACACAACGTGGAGGACAGTCGATACTTTCATCCCTATTTGTGCCGCCGACCGAAGGCGGCGGAATGGAGATTTATATGAAAGATATGGTGTTTGTAAAAAAAATACTTGAAGATATAGCTTCACGCTATGGAGTCCGTAAGTTATATATATTTGGATCATATGCGAAAGGTACCGCAAATGAAGACAGTGATATAGATATTCTGATCGAAAAAGGACGTCCGCTCTCGCTTCTGGCTCTTTCATCTATGCGGCAGGATATTCAGGAGGCACTGGGAATATCAGTAGATATTGTTACCACTGCAGGTATAGAGGAAGCTTTCAGAGAAGCTATTGCCGGTTCGGAGATGTTGATCTATGAAGGGTAAGGATCTGATCGTACTAAAGAAGATACTGGGTTATTGTGAACAGATTAACGAAGCCTGTGATATGTTTGAGCATGACTATGACAGGTTTGTCTCGTCATCAGTTTTTCATAATGCCTGTTGTATGTGTATTTTGCAGATAGGTGAACTCTGTAAGGTGATATCTTCAGAATTACGTGAGGATCAGCCTGACATTCCTTGGAAACAATGGTGTGGCATCAGGGATATATTCACTCACCAGTATTCTAACATGGACTACCAATCCGCCTGGGAAACAGTAACAAAGGATCTTCCGGAACTGAAAAGCAGTATAGAAAAAGTTCTCAAGGAAGAAAAAACTGCCGGACAAGCATGATAAAAAACATACGATAGCCAAATAAATAGCCAAAGGTAGCTGAAGCTATCAGTGTAAACCCTTATAAATACTGGGATGGCGGAGCAGAACATAACGGACTCTGACTCCGTCATTTCAAGGTTCGAATCCTTGTAGCCCTGCGAAACCAGGTCATTGTGCGGTTGCGTACAGTGGCCTGGTTTTATTGGATTTATGGCACTTCTCACAAGTGAATGGAATGAATATATCTGGTAATCAATTCTCGACTAATCAGTAAACATTTCCTCTTCTTTTCTAATAATTAGCATATCAATTAGCATTTTTGGGAATGGTGCTTGTTTGCGCTGAATATAATTAGCATATTTTCACGAAGTTTTGGCAGTAAAGGCTACAGAGGATATTCGTGTAAAGAAGGGAGAGCGTGGCATTGAGACCAGGCTATGGAAGAAGAGAGAGAAAACCGAGTAAATAAGCTAAAATAATAGACCACTTTCCGTTTGGGAACGATGATAAATTGTTTGTTATCAGATGAGTTGTAATACGGCAGTTTTATGATAAAATGAAATCGTAGCAAGCATCCTTGGGAACTGATAAATGGAAGATCGTGTTTACAACTGTTTGGGAGAGGATATTACCGATACTCGGATTCAATTACTTGATGATAAGTATGGGTATGTTGATGAATTCAATATTCCTCATATAGACTGGGGAAAAGAAACCCAAAAGTGCGATAAGAACGGATTTGATAAAGAGTATCGTCCTTTAGAAGGATCCGAAGACTATACAATAAGAGACTTTATTATTCCAAAGGGGACTATAATATGCAGATATGGGTTTACTGGTGGCTTGTTCACAACGATAAAAGGTTCTGAGTATGATAATCTTGCATTACCGTATGTAAAGGAAACCATAGAGTATCATGAGTTTAAGGTTACCGAGGACCTTATTGTTGAATGCGTAGTGACAAAGGGAATGGTTGCTCCCAAGTTTCTAAGTGAAGGCGGAGCGGTACAGTTTATGCACAGGCAACCTGTCCGGCTCGAATGCGAAGACGGATATTTGATGGAGGATGCATCATGGAGACAACAAACTATTTAGAAGCATTGGAAAAGGTGATGTCAAAGAGATTTCCTTCAAAAATGTATCATATTGGAGGATACCAGGAAGCTGCGGTATGCATTCAATCCGACGCTACCGGGTGGACGGTGTATAACGGAGAGCGTGGAAACAGATATGGCGAGGTAAAATGTGATACTATCCTTAAGGCATGTCTGGAATTCATTCGGAAAATGACGCATAGGGTAGAAGATATTTCCGCAATGGAAAAGGAATTACTGTTACTGATCGCAAAGGCGGCGTGACCGGTAAAGGCAGGTCATTTCAAGGTTCGAATCCTTGTAGCCCTGCTAAAGGGAACCGGATTTCCGGTTTCTTTTTTTTGTTCTGAAATATTGGGTTTATGATAGCTCTTTAAGGATCGGCTGTTGAATAAGGTTATCCGGGATGATAAAATCCCACCAGAGTATATCTGATCCGGAGGGAAGGTTATGGACAGGCTGCAGTATATTTATTATCCCCTGCTGCTCATCCTGCTGTTTGCAGGGGCAAGGGCAGTCAGAAGGGGAGAGTGGAATGAGGATGTTCTTTCCTTGGAGCAGACCAAGGCCTTTCTGGGCTTTGCTTCCATAGTGATCATCTTCCATCATGCATCCCAGAAAACCTGTGCTCCCTGGCTGAATCCACGATATATAAGGCACGGACTGGATGCCTTTGTCTATGTGGGCTATCTTTGCGTGGCGGCATTTTTCTTCTGCTCAGGCTACGGAATGAGGACAGCCTGTGAAAAAGAGGGATTTTTTAAGGGATATTTTAAGAAAAGGCTGCTGCCCATAATCTGTCCGGCGATCGTCATCTGGCTGGTCTTCTTCGTGACGGAAAGGGTCAGGGGAGTAAAGATCGACCCTCCCTTATGGATAAATGTATATGATTACATCTGGTTCATACCTGCCATCCTCTACCTGTATGTCTGCTTTTACATAAGCTTTCATCTGGTAAAGGCAGACAGGCTTAATATGCCTGTTTTATGGGCGGGCACCATCCTCTACATCATCCTTGCAGTCCTCTTTTCACCCGGAACCTGGTGGTTTAATTCCGTCCATCTTTTTGCCGTGGGAGCGGGCTTTGCGGGAAAGAAGGAAAGGAGGCTGGAAAGGCTTAAAAAAGCCTGGATCTTAAAGACCGCAGTCTTCGTCCTTCTGACAGGGCTGTTCTTTACCGCGGCAAACTATTATCCAATGATCATGGAAAAACTCCATAAGCCCTACAACGGAAAAGTGCATATGCTCCTTGAAGGATCCTGCCAGATGATCTCTGCCTATACCTTTGTGTTTGTCCTCATCCTCCTGGGGCTTAAGATCCGCATAGGAAACAGGGCCTTAAGTCTTCTGGGTAAGATCACCCTGAAACTCTATCTGCTCCACCCCTATTTTGTTCAGATCTTTGCCTTTGCGTTCATAAAGGAAGGAAACAGGCCCGTGTTTTATATAAAGGATCCCTTTTTATATGTTCTTGCGATCCTTGCCTGTTCCCTGCCCCTGGCCCTTCTTGAAGAGCGCCTCTTTTCAATGATGTTCCGGCGGTCTGCCAGATCCCGTGAGGAGTAACCCCCTTATGAAGCCTGGGAGGTGACAGACCAAAGGCCTGATCCCCTGATCCGGACGGAAAGATCCTAATCCGTATACACCTCTCCGTTTTCTACCTCCATAAAGATCGGATCACCGAAATCCGAGTCACCGAAGACGCTGTCGATCTCGAACATATAAATGAATTCACCGTCGCCCAGTTCGGAATCCTCCATGGTCATTCCATCCCTCCAGGTAAGGTCACCCATGGAGACCAGGTCCATTTCATCATCATTCTCATCATCGGTGAAGGTATAAAAGAGAAATTCGATCTTATCACCATTCTTTAACTGCTTCACATCCCTGCCGCTCTGTCCGGTCTCCTGATCAAGTCCGTCATAGGCTCCGAGAATGGAGAATTTCTGACTGTCATAGCGGTACTCAGCCTTCAGATGCTTTTCCTTTCCGTTAAGCAGGATTGGTATGGTGTAGAGGTTATAGTCATCATTGTTTTCAATAAGCTCAGCATATACGAACTCATCCCCCAGGGTGATCCAGGTGCCTGAAAAGTTTTCCGTGAAAACTCCCTTGTCGTAATCCGTCTCCAGATCGTTATCCGATCCCAGATATATATATTCTCCGCTTTCCGGATCCCTGAAATAGAGCATGAAGATCACATCTTTGACCATATCAAGACCGGAGCTTATCTTCAGCTCATAGTAGCCGTCCTTATTCCTGCTCTGGCTGAATTTAAGATCATAATCCTTCTTCTGTACGGGAGAGACCCCGCCCAGAGTTTCATAGTAGGTCTCAGTCTGCTCCTGACTCTGAACCTGTTCGGAAGCGGTACTCTGACCGCCGTTAAAATAGCTGTCATATGCCCCCTCCTTTTCAACCGTTGAGTAGGCATCCTCCCATGCAGACTTCCATTCCTCCTCCCAGTCCAGGGGATCAAAATTTCCGGCCAGGATGCTGGCATATTCCTGAAATTCGATATTGTTCGAAAGCTCCTTATAGAGGCTGATCTCCTCTTCGTCCACACTTAAGGGGTAATAAACCGCAAGACCGTGGGAATTTGCTCTGCTGCTGCCGTGAACCTCATAGAGTACGGTTTCGGCGAGAGCGTTTTTTACATCCGGTGAAAAGTCGCTGAGTACATCCTCGGTGTGCTTTACCAGGTCTCCCAGATCCACCATGTTGGTGTAGCCTTCGCTTTCGGTGTTTGAGCCGAAATTCTCGGCTTTACTGACACCCTGCTGAACTGATCTGAAGGAATCCGCTTCCTGGGTGGAAAGGAGCATTTCTCCGGAAAACTGCTTGTAGACAGTTGACAGAGTGGGTATCATGGTCAGATCGGTGACCGACAGGGTGGACATGGCGTCCGAATCATATTCCCTGCACTTTGCCATATATCCGTCTGCGATCTGCTTTCCCAGGTCAAGGCCGCTGATATCGGTGTTTTTTCCGAGAAATTCAAGAAAATCCGTATAGTTCCAGCCTGTGCCCGGCTCGATCTCCTCGGAGGCCACCATGTAGTGGCCATAGCCCTGAAGAGCCTGTGCCGTTTCAAGTGTTGCCATTAAACAGGCATCAAAGCCGATCATTTCAAAGGGCACATCGGCTTCTGTGACGGCCTTTTTCAGTTCCGGAAGGGAAAGACAGTCACCATCGTGGAGTTCGTCCACGCAGACACCGCCCAGGGATCCGCCGCCGTGATCCCATAATATGAGGGCATATTTATCCGCAGGGTAATTTTCTTTTCCCCAGGATATATATTCCTTTAAGGTTTTCGAATCTCCCATGGATGCCAGGGGCAGCTCCTTTTCGCATACCATGTCGTATTCCTCAATCCTGTAATAGCCCAGCTTATGACTGTCGATCCCATTAAACTTATCCATCTCACCGACATAATAGTCATTCATGGCCCAGCTTTTTGTGCCGCCAGTTTCAACAAGAATGTTTATCTTATCCCTGTTTACACCCAGATCCGATGCAAACATTTCATAAAGGTTTCCCGTGGCACATTCACCGTCGGATTCCAGATCGGTCCCACACATATAGACCATTATCGTCCAGGATCCGTCGGACTTTACTGCAGGAGTTTTTTTGGAGGAAGGAGAGCTTTCCTGGACTGAAGGATCTTCAGAATAGTCTTCAGTATCATAGTCTTCATAGTCTCCATAGTCCTCATAGTCTTCAAAGTCCTCAAAATCCTCATCGTCAAAGCCGCATCCTGTCAGGCAGCCAAGACAAAGCAAAACTGCAGATATGAAAGCCGTAAGTCGTCTAATGATAGTTTTCATTTCCTGCTCCTTTCGAATATGCCGGCCGCCCTTGCGGCCTGAACGGATCAACGGATTTCTTTCGTTATGATTTCGAACACCTCCGGGTATTCCGGCCGGTCCGGAATACGCCGTCAAACAAAAGAAATACAGGTATAAGTATACTTTATGCACATGAAAAAAGATAGGTGTTACTGCTTACGTGGTCTGGTTGACCACGTAAGCAGTAACAGATAGGTGATTGTTCAGAACAGTTGCGATCTGGCTTCCATTGAACAAAAGCCGTATTTATGATACCATCGGAACAGTGTGATGTTGTAAATTAAATGCCGCTTAAGCGGTTTCTCCGGATCAGGCAGGCAGTGCAGCCGGTCAGAATTCTTCGGTTTCTGAACCGGACTGCAGCGCTAAAGAATGGTTGGTTTTTATGAGCAGTCAGGTTGTGATAGATAAGAAAGAGTTTAACAGGGAACTGATGAGGATAGCCCTTCCGGTTTCCTTCCAGAGCCTGATGCTGGCTTCGGTGGCGGCGGCGGATGCCCTCATGCTGGGGCAGGTGACACAGAGTCAGATGACAGCGGTGTCCCTTGCCACCCAGGTTCAGTTCGTCCAGAACATGTTCCTTATGGCTGCAACAGCGGCGGGAGCGATCTTAGGCGCCCAGTACTGGGGGAAGGGCGATCGGCACACCATGGAGGATCTTTTCTGCCTGATCCTACGCTATGCGGGGATCATCTCCCTTGCCTTCTTCCTTGCCTGTGAGTTCATTCCCGGGGCTTTGATGAACATATTCACCTCCGATCCGGAGCTTATCGGGATCGGGTCGGGATATCTTAAGATCGCGGGCTGGTCCTATCTGGCAACCGGGATCTGCGAATGCTATCTGACAATGATGAAGGTCACTGAGCATGTCAGGCAGGGAGCCTTCATAAGCTCGGCAGCCGTGGTCTTAAACATAATCTTTAATGCCCTCTTTATTTTCGGGCTCTTTGGTATCCCTGCCATGGAGGCTGAGGGGGCGGCTCTGGCCACGACTCTTTCAAGGGTCATTGAGCTAGTCCTGTGCTTTTTTATCAGCAGGGGCAGCTCGTATGTAAGACCTGTTTTTTCGAGGATGCTTAAGGTTCCGAAGCAGCTGAACCTGGATCTTTTAAGGCAGCTTCTTCCTCTTCTGGGGGGAGGCCTGTGCTGGGGCGTGGGCTTTACCTCCTACACAGCCATAATCGGTCACATGGGATCCGATGCGGCAGCGGCGAACTCCGTGGCTTCAGTGGTGAGAGATCTGATCTGCTGCGTCTGCAACGGAGTGGGAAGTGCAGCCGGGATCATGGTCGGAAATGAGCTGGGGGCAGGAAAACTGGACAGGGGGAAGGCAGTGGGAACCAGGCTCAGGAACATTTCCTTCCTCATCGGCTTTGCTTCAACCGGGGTTGTTCTGGTTCTTACGCCCCTTGTGGTCAGGATGGTTAAGCTTTCACCCGAGGCACACAGGTATCTGACCGGAATGATGGTCATCATGGCCTTTTACATGATCGGAAGATGCGTGAACACGGTCACAATAAACGGGATTCTGGACGGAGGAGGGGACACGATCTTTGATCTCTACAGTCTGATCGTTGCCATGTGGTGTGTGGCGATCCCTCTGGCCTTTTGCGGTGCCTTTGTCTTTCACTGGCACGTTTTTGCGGTCTACGCCTGCACCTGTCTGGACGAGGTGGGAAAGATCCCCTGGGTCATGATCAGGTTTAAAAAATATAAATGGGTGAAGGATCTGACGAGGAACAGGGAAGAACTGGCGTGAGGGTCATTAACTGCCCTCACGGGGAGAGCGCATTTTATCCCGGGTAAGGCCGGGGAATATTAATATATTTATATAAGGGGGAAAACAATGGCTGACAAAACAAATCAGGCTCAGGCCTACAACTGTATCTCATGCGGGGCACCGCTTCATTTCGACCCGCCCACAGGAAAGCTTAAATGCGACTACTGCGATTCGCTCTATACTCCTGAGGAGATAGAGGAGCATTTTAAGAACAAGGAATCGGATACTGCCGCCGAAAGGACGGATGAGGAGTTTAAGTCCTATTCCTGTTCATCCTGCGGAGCCGAGCTATTAGCGGATCAGAACACCGCAGTAATGCTCTGCCCCTATTGCGGAAACAATACCATAGCTACCGCTCAGTTTGCTTCAAACATCAGACCCGACTGTCTCATACCCTTTGCAGTTGAAAAGAAGGTAGCCATGGAAAAATACGAGAAGTACTATCAGGACGGTCTTATAAAGAAATTCCTGCTTCCCAAATCCTTCAAAACCGACAGCCACATTCAGGATATACAGGGTGTGTATATTCCCTTCTGGCTCTTCTCCGGAAAGGCCGAGGTTGAGGGAACCTATGAGGTCTCAAACGACAAGCACAGCGGGGACTATATCATCCATGAGATATATGAGGCCAAAAGATCCGGAAACATAGACTTTAATGATGTTCCGGCGGATGCCTCAAAGAGGATGCCGGATGACCTGATGGATTCAATCGAGCCCTATAACCTCAAGGACTTAAAGGACTTTTCAATGGCCTACCTTCCCGGATTTCTTGCGGAGCGCTTTGATGTTGATGAGGAGGATGACAAGGAAAGAGCAGAAGAAAGGGTTGCCGGAACCGTCAGGAGCAAGGTAAATGAAACCCTGCACTATACTACCATCAGGGAAAGAGACGAGGATATTGACGTTTCAATCGAAAAGACAAAATATGCCCTGCTTCCAGCCTGGGTTCTGACCACAAAGTGGAACGGTCTTGAGTGGATGTTTGCCATGAACGCCCAGACCGGCAAATTCACCGGAAATCTCCCGGTGAACAAGGGGAAATTCTGGGGCAGCATCATCGGAAGCTTTTTCATAGTACTCATTCTGTGCCTGCTCCTTTTCGGAGATGCAGGAACGGGAGTCATCGCGGGAGTCGTGATCGCAGCCATTTTCGGAATTATCATGCATTCCACCATGAAGCCCGTTGCAAAGGCAGCCAATGCCAATGAATATTCGACAGATAAGCTGAACCTGACTAAGGAAGAGGACAGGTTCTTAAGGAAGGAAAGGGAGCATAAGCCCAAAAACTGATTCAGGCAGGATCGAAATATGGAATACTTAAAAAATGAGGTCTGGAGTCCCTTTTATGAGGAGACAGATCCGAAAAAGAGGATGGGACTTTATGAAAGGATAAGGTCGGAAAATGATGATGACGGGGCAGATGCCTTAAGAAAGAAGCTTTTTGACAACCGTCATCAGGATAAAAAAAAGACCATAGAGGAGATCGACAGGGGACTCTGGCAGGTTCTTTCAATGCAGGTTAACATAAAATCAACCTTCCGTTTTCCCGGCTCCGCAAAAAAAGAGATGAATGAAGCCATGAGGATCTTCGGGATAAGTGAGGAAAATGCAGACCGGGAGCCCTTCAGGTCAGCAGTCTACTGGGAAATACGGAATGTCACGAAAAGATATCTTTTAACCTGCACCGATCCCGGTTACGGCAGAAAGCTTTTCGGACTGATGGAATCTTCGGGAGAAGAAAAGCTGGAAAGAACGGTTAAGGAAATATATGTGCTTGCAAGACAGGTGCCGAAAAGATACGGGATGAGGGATGAAATGAGGATCTTTACCGAGGCTTTGGAGGACGAATTTCTTTCCTGGTCCGAAGAAGCAAGGGAAGCTTATGAGGGATTCCTGGATAAGCAGGAGAAGGGGGACTGAGACCGGGAGAAGATTGTTTCATAAAAGCACATTTTTTTAAGTGTTATCCACCGGAAAAAGGAAGAACTGTTTCGAATTACAACTAAAGGGATGAGGTCTGAGGGCAGGCGGTTTTTACTCTTTGCCGGAGTCATTCGTATAAAGGGTTGGAACTCTGCTCTTTGGCAGGTAGCAATGCAACAATAAAAACAGGAGGAAAGAATGAAAAAGGAAAGAAAGAGACTTAACAAAAAGATCGTTGCTTTCATTCTTGCTCTGTCCATGATCCTGGGACAGACAAGCGTGCTTTTTGCAACGGAATCGGGCAATGCAGCGGTGCCGGAAGCTCCGGCTGTCGGGGAAGCGGTCTCTCCGGTTGAGGGACAGACAGAGCCTTCGCTGACAGGCGACGCCCAGACACCGGAAAAGACTGAGACTGCGGAGGGAGCGGATCCTGCTTCCCGGGAAGTAAAGGCTCCGGAGGCTCAGACGGAGGGCACAGAGGATGCTGCAGAGGCCGAAAAAAAGCAGGAGGCCGTGAGCGATGATGCGACTGAGGCTTCCGAGGTATCGGAGGATAAGGCTCAGGCTCCCGCAGCGGCTGAAACAGAAGTTGAGGAAAATGCCGGCGCCAGCGGAAATAAAATATCCCTGAGCGGAGGTTCGATCTCCGTCAACATTCCCACACAGAGCGGAAATCAGACTTACTACTATTCGGCAAGTGAGAACCTTTATTATGTTTCCGGCTGTACTGTAAGCGAGGCAAAGCTTTCGGGAAAGAAGACCGGGATGAAAATCGGTTTCGAGTTCACCGTGGTCAGCGACAATGCTTCGGTAAATACGGTTCTTAAGGTGAACGATGATTATAAGGTTTCCTGGAATTTTGCTCCCACTGTGGATGAAAGCGGAAATGCTGTTTCCGGTGCCCCTAAACCGGTTAGCGGACCTGATTATATACCCACTCAGGAGGGCTTTATTATCGTCAGTATAAATGCCACAAGCGAAAAATACGAAAATTCCATCAACATTAAGATCAAGGTTGAAAAAAAGCACGAGGAAGAGCCTGAGAAAAAGCTGGTGAGCGGTGACCTGATCGCAAATGTATCGGGTAATGTGATCACGGTCTCAAATAATTCATCAGATAAATTTATGTTCTTTGACCTGGTTAAGGCAGATGCACTCTCAGTCAACCAGCAGCTGGAGCCGAGTATCCTGATTCCGGGTGAGTCGGTTCAGATGATCGCGTTTTACAGGGAGAACGGTGTCAAAAAAATAGTAACTGAGAGCATGAACATTGCTGTTGTGGCATCGACGGACTATTCCTTTAATTCCGGTAATTCCCAGCAGCATAAGGTTCTTTCGATTGACCCCTCCAAGAAGACCGATATACATGACGGCTATTCGGAGATCAACATGAAGGCCTATGTGGACAGAAACTCCCAGCTTATGAAGATCTCCTGGGCACCCAAATCTGATCTGAAATTCAAGACCTATGAGCTTCTCAGAATGAACGAAAGCGGTGATTTCGAGCTTATTCCCGAATGGAAGGATTCAAAGGGAAATACAAAGCTAAGCAAGAAGAATTTTGCCTATAAATACAACAAAAATGCTGCTAAGGACAAGGACGGCATAGAAAGGGCAGCAAAGCCTGCGATATTCCTCCTTAAGTGCTATGACGCCGACGGTAAGATGACAGAATACCTTACGGTGGCAGCTCCTTCCCTTCTTTATGTGGAACCCAGCTACAAGGAAAACACCATGGAATACTGCTTCTCCGAGCTCTATTCTACAGTGGGTCTTTCCTACAAGCTCGAGCTTGCCGAAAAGAAGAAGGAAAAAACGGGAGAGGACGCTGAAGGAAAGAGGGGCTTTGCCGAGACCGAAAAATATGCTGCGGAGATATTCAGTGAGGATGCATACGATATAGAAAACTATCTTGTTAAGAAGGGGATCTCCGTTAATGCGATAGTAGGGGATTTTAATGGAAACGATTCCCTTAAGCTTAAGATTGGAACCCAGTATTTCTGCAGGGTTAAGACCAAATATTATTACAAGGGAAAGGAGTTCTCCTCCGCACCTTCAAATGTTCTTTCAAGAAAAGCCGGACCTACGAAATCCTTTGTTTTTGATGTGAACGGGGTAAGATATGAAAAGCCTGCCGGAGCCAACAAGAGCACCATCGAGCAGCAGAATGCCGAGAGGATGAGACGGCATATCAGTGCCTGGATAGAAGATCAGACAGTGAGCGCTGATATATACACCCATATGAACAATCAGGGCCCGGATGCAAAGAGCGGCTATGTGGTATTTCTGACCGAGAAAAACAAGGACAATTCCATAAAGGGATTTGAGCTTCTGAGGTCTGAAACCCAGTACGGGACATATAAAAAGATCAAGGCCTATAATCTTGACGCACAGGGAAATCCTGCAAAAAACAGCGGACTTGCAAAGTTTAATGGAACCTATGCTCTGCTTGAGCACTATGACATTTACTATATGTGGTTCAATAACTTCCCTCCGGAGAAAAACTTCTATTATGCAGTGAGAGCCGTGTCAAGGACCGGCGGTGCCCAGGGAGGCTTCGGAGACGGCTATGAGTGCAGGGCTGAGCTTGACAAGGTTTCTAAGCTCTACGCCCTTGACGGAAAGATCAATAAGATCAATCTCTACTGGAAGCATGATGACTGCGTGAAGAAATATAAGATTTTCAGAAGGGATAAGCTTGTGGGTAATTCTGAGGAGTTTAATCCTACAGATGGCTCATGGAAACCGATTGCACTTGTAAACGGAGGAAAGTCGGGAACCCTTAAGGAGAGTGACAAAAATCTGACCAAGGGTGAAAAGAAGGACTTATATGAAGCTACCAGCGGAAATCTGGTGGGCGATTATAACAAGTTCATTGACAAAAGGGATGTGAGAACCGGTCATGTGTATGATTATGCCATCGTCCCCATCTATGATGTCAAAAATAAGGATAGTAAATATAACATCGACAAGGTGTCCGATATCGTACCCGGTGTGGCCACCCTTGAAGGTGTTAAGATCAAGAATTTCAAGGCTTCAAATGGAGGAGTACACAAGATCAACACCAGCTGGTCAAAGATCATAAAGGATCAAGACATAGAATATATGGTCATCAGGACTACTGAGCCGCCGGCAAATCCGGAAGATGCAGGAGATTGGCTCAGACTCTGGCTCAATAAAAACGGAGAGTTGTATGACAAAACTATTCCGATAGGTGATCCAAGACCACTTGTTTATATTACAAAAGAAAGAACCTTTAAGGATGAGAGGGCGAAGGTTGGTCAGACCTACTATTATGCTATCTTTGCCGGTGATTTTCCTGACAAGCCTACTCAGGAAACAGTTGCTTCTCTCTCAGATGTTGTTTACAAGTCTGCAAAGTCAATGCCTCTTGCTGCAGCTAATATACAGATCTCCGAGGGCGGTAACATCAGAAACGGTGCCAATATCACATTTACCAAGAATCCTGCCGACAAGGATGAGTGGTCAAACATCACATATGTTCTTGAGGGAAATGTGAACGGGGTCTGGAAAGAAATAGTATCCTCTACAAACGACAAAGGAACAGTTGGTGCCTGGGACGGAAATGAGCTCCGCAGAGGTGTTGAAAGAAAATACAGAGTTATAGCCTACTATGATGGTTATAAGAGCGGTGCCAGAGAAAGCGGCGTCTACAGCAAACCCAACAAGGTTGAATGGAACGGAAATACCAACATCATGGTGGGCGAGGAGACAAAGATCTCCGTTTATGCAAAGTGTGGAGGTTCAACTGCTTTCGTGAATGAAATCAATCGTTCGACAAAGGGTAACATTCAGGTGACGTCAGAAAAGAAAGAGGGCGACCATTATGTATTTACCGTGAAGGGTACTGGTGTCGGAACCGGAACACTGACCGTTTCCGCAAAGGGCTGGAATGACTATACCGACGGGTCAAGCAAGGACGACTTAAGAAAGCATATCACCATCAATGTAAGAAGCATATCACCAATAATCAAATAAGCTGAACGGAATTTTAGGACACAGAACTGACAAAGAGGGCTTCCCGAAAGGGGGGCTCTCTTTTTCTGTTCTTAAGTTTGTGGTATGATAAGAAGAACTGTAGCTGTTCAGGGATTCGAACAGGCTTTGCTGAAGTCAATGCATTTATATTAAGGGTCGGTTTTTATGAGTGACTGGATCACGGTCGTCGATGATGATGTTTCAAACTTAAAGATGGCAAGCCATATCCTTAACGGGGAAGCCTTAAGGGTGAGTTGTCTGCGCTCGGGTGAGGAGCTGCTGGATTTCCTGAAAGCCAACCGGCCGGATCTCATCCTCCTTGACGTTCACATGCCGGGAATGGACGGATTTGAGACCATTAAGGGCATCAGGGAAAATGAAGAGCTTGAAAAGATCCCTGTCATCTTCCTGACGGCAGATGAGGATGCGGACACAGAAACCGAGGGACTGTCCCTTGGAGCCATGGATTTTATAAAAAAGCCCTTCATTCCCGAAGTCCTGCTTTTAAGGGTTCGGCATACCATAGACCTCATAAGGCTCCAGTCCGACCTGTCGTCAGAGGTTGAAAAAAAGACCCAGGAGCTCAGAAAAAGGACGGACCAGCTCATCGAAGAGCACAACAAGACCGAGCGAATGACCATGCAGATCGTTAAGGCCCTGTCCGGTGCCATTGATGCCAAGGATACCTATACCAACGGACATTCCACAAGGGTGGCCCAATATGCCAGGGACATAGCCAGGCGCTTCGGTTATGATGAAAAGAGACTTGAAGAGATATATATGATGGGACTTCTGCATGACGTGGGAAAGATCGGAATCCCGGATGCCATCATAAACAAGCCCTCGAAGCTTTCCAATGAAGAATACGGCATAATCCAGAACCACCCGGTGATGGGAGCCAGGATCTTAAAGAACATCACCGAATTTCCCAAAATGGCAACGGGAGCCCGCTGGCACCACGAGCGTTATGACGGCAAGGGCTATCCTGACGGTCTTTCGGGGGTTGAGATCCCGGAGGAGGCCAGGATCATCGCTGTTGCGGATGCCTATGATGCCATGACAAGCCGGAGGAGCTACCGTGATGTGCTGACTCAGGAGGCAGTAAGGAAAGAGGTCGAAAGGTGCAGGGGCACCCAGTTCGACCCGGATTTTGCCGACATAATGCTTGCAATGATCGATGATGACAGGGATTATAAGATGAGAGAGGAATAACAGGTACCACAGGTTTTATGCAAAAAGACGGATTAAATAAAAACGAGACCAGAAAGGTTTCAAACATAACCATCCTCATCACCTATACCATTTTTTCCGGGGTACTTTTTGGAGAAACCATACTGATGGGCTGGGAAATGTGGGTTCTTCCCCTGATCGTGGCGGGGGTTCTTTTCGGATGGTTTCTTCATATAACCAGACGGATCTCCGAAAAAAACAGCACCTTCATCTATGTGATCCTTATGATGGTGACCTTCTTTTTCTACGGGATACACATAACCAGTACCTTCGATCTTGCCCCGGTCTGTGCACTGATGATGCTGCTTTTGTCCATGACCGAAATGACCGGATATATTTACATCGCTCTGGTCTTCTACTATGCCACAATGATCTATGACATAATCCAGCTTGCCGAAAACGGCACACTTGTTGCTGATCCACTGACGGTTTCAAGGATCTTCCTTCACCTTTTCCTCATCTTTGTTGTGGCCAGGATCGAGGTGGTCATAATCAATGCAAGAAAGCGGGAGAGAAACGAATACGGGGCACTCATCGGGTCCCTTGAGGAGACCAACCGGAGGACTGAGGACTTTCTGACCAATGTTTCCCATGAATTCAGGACTCCCATAAATGCCGTCACCGGAATCACCTCCATAATCATCAAAAAAGTTCACGATAAGGAGATCAGGGAGCAGATCGCATCCGTTCAGAGGGCGGGCTACAGGCTCTTTGAGCAGGTGGGAGCCATCCTTGACTACACAGAGATCGACACCGGAAGAATGTCCTTATTAAATGAAACCTACATGATCTCATCGACTGTCAACGATATCATCACGGAGAACTTTTCCGTCTGGTCAGATCCGGCTGTTGAGATCATATTTGACGTGGATGCTGACATTCCCGCCCAGCTTAAGGGGGACAGCGCAGCCATAAAGAAGATCCTTAAAAACCTCATTACCAATGCAGTGAAGTTCACAAAGGAGGGTGGGATCTATGTCCGCATATACAGCACAAAAAAGGATTATGGCATAAACCTTTGCTTTGAGATCGCAGACACCGGTTCGGGAATGGATGCCACGGAGCTTTCCAGGATCAGGGAAAGGTTCTATCAGATCAATTCCGGAAGGACCAGAAGGGCAGGAGGTCTGGGACTGGGACTGTCCATCGTCTACGGGCTGACCAGGAGCATGGGAGGTTTTTTGAGGATGGAGAGCGAACCCGGGGAGGGAACCTCGGTGCATGTGAGCATTCCACAGGAGATCGTGGATCCTTCGCCCTCCATGTCTGTTGGAGATAAGGATGACGTCTGCCTCGTGTGCTTCATACTTTTTGAAAAGTTTGCAGATCCCAGGGTCAGGGATTTTTATGAAAGGATGATCGGGAACATGGTCACCAGGCTGGAGCTTGCCCGCCATGATGTCAAGAATGTGGAGGAGCTTAACAAGGTTCAGAGGATCTACAAGGTTTCCCATGTTTTCGTGGGGGCTTCCGAATATGAAGACTTTAAGGATGACCTGGAGGCTCTCGATCCTTCGATCACCCTGATCGTTGCAGCGGATGAAGGCTTTTCACTTCCTCCCAAAAGCAGGGCGAGGATCATGAGAAAGCCTGTCTATGCCTTTACCATGGCAGGGATGCTTAATGCAAGATCTGCTGAAGGGGTCAGCGCTTCTGTGGGAACCAGGCTTGTGACCCCCGGGGTTTCAGCCCTTGTTGTGGATGATGAAGCCATGAACCTCATGGTTGCGGAAGGGATCTTTAAGGATTACGGCATGAAGGTCAGAACCGTCTTTTCCGGCTTTGAAGCCATCAAGGCCTGTGAGGAGGAGCATTTTGACATCATTTTCCTGGATCACATGATGCCCGAGATGGACGGTGTTGAGACCTTAAAGCACCTTCGGACTTTAGAGCAGACAAAGGGTGAATATTCAGCCATGGTGGCTCTTACGGCCAATGCGGTGAGCGGGGCGAGGGAGATGTTCTTAAGCGAGGGCTTCGACGGCTTTGTTGCAAAGCCTGTGGAAACGGCAGAGCTTGAAAGGGTTCTTAAGAGTGTCCTGCCCAAGGCTTCCATCGAATATGTGGACAGTGACTTCAGCTTTGATGAGGGAGGTCTAAACGAGGATGTTCAGGGAGGAGGGGCAGATCCCCTTTCAAGGCTTCATAAGGCCGGCATCGACACGGGAGAGGGCATCAGATACTGCCGGAACGACAAGACCTTCTATATGGATATCCTCAACAGCTTTGTTTCGGATTCTTCTTCAAAGCAGAATGCCATAGCCATAAGCCTTGAAAGCGGAGACATCGAAAATTACAGGATCCAGGTTCATGCCTTAAAGAGCACTTCCAAGATGATCGGTGCCACCGCTCTTTCGGAATTTGCAAGGGACATGGAGGAGGCCGCAAAGAAGAAGGATGTGCCCTACCTTCAGTCCCATGAAGAGGATCTCATGCAGCTCTATGTCAATGTGACGGATACCATTGCCTCCTGCATAGGCATCAAGGTGGGGAAGGCTAAAGCCGAGCTTCTGGAGATAGAAAAGGATGAGCTCTTAAGGCGCCTTAACGAGCTTAAGGATACGATCTCTACCTATGAACAGGAAAGGGCTGAGGGGATCATGGAGGAACTTTCGGGCTTTTACTATAAGGATATTGACCTGTCTGAGGCTTTGAGCAATGCACTTAGCAGTGTGGCAGACTTTGACATGAAGACGGCGATGAGTGAGATTGAGGGTCTGATAGGTGAGCTTGGAGGCTGATGGGGATGCTTTTGAAAAAATTTATTGAAACCATAAACGACCATGAAAGACCGGCAGAGGAGAGGAGATTCCTCCTGGTATCAACCCTTGCCATCATTGCGGTCATGATCGTCTTTGTGATTGACCTCTTGCTGGATGAGAATATCGGAGAGATCCTGATCCTGGGGATCGCCTCTGCAGTGGTTCCCTTCATCATCTTCTTTTCGGTTCACTTCCATAAGGTCCGGCTGGGAGAATGGCTTCTGATCTCAGGGATCGTCTTCATAATCCTTCCAATAACCTTTTTTTCGGGAGGAGGGATCTACGGAGGAGCAGTTGTCTGGTTTTCCTTCACCTATCTCTACATAGCACTGGTGTTAAGGGGCAGGGAAAGGGTGGTCATGGTGGTCATCCTTACGGCTGAGGTCGTGATCGAGTACTATCTGGCATCGAGACAGATCTTTGAGGTTCAGCCTCACAGCATCAGGGAGACCTATCTGGATTCCATGGCTTCCGTGATCGTGGTGGGCTTTGTGATCTCTTTCATGGTGGCCTTTCAGAACATCCTTTATGAAAAGGAAAATGAGGCCTCCAGCAGACAGGCTAAGGAGATAGAGGAATTAAACCAGGCTCAGAACCGGTTTTTTTCCAGCATGAGTCATGAGATCAGAACCCCCATAAATACCATAATCGGCTTAAATGAGATGATCTTAAGGGAGGATATTTCGGAAGAGGTGGCTCAGGATGCCATGAACATCCAGTCTGCCAGCAAGATGCTCTTAACCACCATCAACGATATCCTGGATATGTCCAAGATCGAATCCGGAAAGATGGAGATCGTTCCCGTTGTCTATCACACCGGGGACATGCTTTCCGAGATCGTGGGAATGGTCTGGCTTAAGGCAAAGGAAAAGGGACTGGAATTTCATGTGGATGTGGATCAGACTCTTCCCTCCCAGCTCTTCGGAGATGAGGTCAGGATCAAGCAGATCCTTGTGAACATCCTGAACAATGCCCTTAAATATACGGAAAAGGGTTCCGTATCCCTGTTTATCCAGTGGAGGAAGGGCGAAGGAAAGAGGGCGGTCATCACCTACCGGGTGGAGGATACAGGAAAGGGTATCAAAAAGGAGAACATTCCCTATCTCTTCAGTGCCTTTAAGAGGGTGGATGAGGAGAGCAACCGTTTCATCGAAGGGACGGGACTGGGACTTTCCATCGTCAAGCAGTTTACGGAGCTTATGGACGGGACCATAACCGTTAACAGTGTCTATACCCAGGGATCCACCTTTCTGGTGGAAATTCCCCAGGAGATCGCTGATGAAACCGAGGTGGGTGACTTAAGGATCGAAGCAAGGCATTCCATGAGCGCCAGAAAGCACTACAGACAGAGCTTTGAGGCACCTGAGGCAAAGGTTCTGGTGGTGGATGACAATGATACGAACCTTCTTGTTTCCACGAAACTCTTAAGGGACACCAGGGTCAGATCTTTTTCGGCCCAGAGCGGTGAAGAGGCCTTGAACCTCTGTCTTCAGGAGAAGTTTGATGTGATCCTGATGGATCATCTGATGCCGAAGATGGACGGGATCGAGACCTATAAGAAGATCCGCTCCCAGACGGGAGGACTTAACAGGGAGACTCCCATCACCGTCCTTACCGCAAATGCGGGCTCGGATATGCAGGCTCTTTATAATAAGACCGGCTTTGACGGGTATCTTTTAAAACCGGTCACCGGAGAACAGCTTGAGGCCGAGCTTTTACGGCTGCTGCCGGGAGAACTGGTGAATCTTACAAGTGAGATCGAGCTTTCCGAGATGAATATGACCCACAGGGGAAAGAAGAAGGCTGCTATCCTTATAACCACAGACAGCGTGGCGGATCTGCCGGACAGCCTGGTAAAGCACTACGGGGTGGCTGTCATGCCCTATCTTGTCTACACGGATGAGGGCTGCTTTATGGACGGGATCGAGACCGAGACCGACGGGATCCTTTCCTACATGGAGGATCCGAAAAAGAGTGTCCATTCCTCACCGCCTTCTCCAAAGCAGTTTGAGGAGTTCTTTGCCGGACAGCTGGGAAATGCCCAGAATATCATTCATATAACAATGTCGGGTATTGTCAGCGAAGGCTATAAAAATGCCCTTGAGGCTTCCGGAGCCTTCAACAATGTGCACGTGGTGGATTCGGAGCATCTAAGCGGCGGAACGGGGATCCTGGTGATCGAGGCGGCAAGGCTTGCAAGGGATGAGATCAGGGTGGATGAGCTCATTTCAAAGCTTGAAGCCATTAAGAGAAAAATCCGCACCAGCTTCATTGTGGATTCCTCAGACTATCTCTACAGGGGGAAGAGGATCGGAAAGATCACCAACTCCCTTGCAAGAGCTTTTATGGTACATCCCGTGCTGGCACTCAGAAAGGGAAGGATGGCTGTTTCCAGGTTCTATGTGGGTGAGCTTAATAAGGCAAGGGAAAAGTATATCCGTTCAGTGCTGAATGTTCCCGGAAATATCGACCGGGGCATGGTTTTTATCGAGTATTGCGGAATGGATCCCGGATCCGTTGAGAAGATTAAGGAAATGGTGATGAAGGAAATGGATTTTGAACGCGTCATCGTCCATCAGGCAAGCCCGGCCATTGCAACGAATTCGGGACCGGAAACCTTTGGAGTCATCTACGAAATGAAGACCTGAAACACCCTTATACACAGGGCAAAAGAACCTGCGGCCTTTTTTGCCGCCGGTTCTTTTTTTTCGGATCTGCTGAGTTTTATGATCTTTATATCTTATGATGTTGGGGTCAAAAGGTCATAATGCTTATCAAGCAAGCTTGAACGCATTATGACCTTTTGACCCTGACATCATCTTATACTTGACATGATGATATACCTCGTTATATGATATATATCGTGAAGAGAGTTTTTTCCGCTTTAGCTCAGGAAGTCAGGGTTTATTTCAGGAGGAGGCAACCGATGGATAATCAGTTAAAGCGCGGCCTGTTGGACGTTTGCGTGCTGGCTGCCATAAAAGAAGAGGATTCCTACGGATATAAGATCATCAAGGATATGAAGCCCTATGTCGAATTGTCCGAGTCCACTCTGTATACTATCCTTAAACGGCTTGAAACGGCGGATATGCTGAAGGTCAGGAGCGTGGAGCACGAGGGGAGACTGAGGAAGTATTACCATATAAGCGAACAGGGCTTAAAACGTATCGAGGAATTTAAGGAGGACTGGAAAGAGATGGTTTCCATTCATGATTTTATTGCAAGGGAGGGTACCGGTGATGAAAAAGGATGAATTCTTGAATGAGCTTAGAAGGAGGCTGGACGGACTTTCTCCGGGGGACATCGAGGAAAGGGTTTCCTTTTATTCCGAGATGATAGACGACCGTATGGAAGAAGGTCTGAGCGAGGAGGAGGCTGTTAAGGGAATCGGCAGCGTGGACAGCGTGGTAGGGCAGATCATGTCCGAAATACCCTTAAGCAGGCTCGTTAAGGACAGGGTTAAGGCAAGGGAAAAACACGGAGCAGGCTTTGTGATCCTTCTTATATTGGGATTTCCCATCTGGTTTCCCCTTGCTGTCACCGCCCTGTCCCTGACCTTTTCCTTTTTCGTGACCATATGGTCCGTGATAGTTGCCTTTTTTGCCACAGACCTGGCTCTTGCCGGTGCAGCCGTCATTGGCCTTATTGCGGGTGCGGCTTCGCTTTTTTCCTCAAATGCGGCAGGGGCAGCCTTCTGTGTGGGGGCAGCTTTTATTTGTGCGGGTCTGTCCGTTTTGTTTTTTGTTTTTTCCGTGTGGGTCGCAAAGGGCACTGTCTTTCTTTCGGGAAGGATTGTCCTTGGACTGAAGACGGCTTTTATCGCAAAGGAGGCGAAATAAGATGAAGAGCAGCAGAAATCTGATCATTGCAGGAATCGTGCTGGTCGCAGCGGGAGTGCTGCTGTGCGGCGGAACCTTTGCCTATTTGGGCTTTGATATGAGCAGGCTCTCCACGGCCGATCTTGTGACAAATACATATGAGGTGGATGAGGATTTTAAGGATATTAAGCTCACCGCCGATGCCGAGGATGTGATCCTTATCTCTTCGGATGAAGGTAACTGCAGGGTGGAGTGCACGGAGCCGGCAAAAAGTCCTCATGATGTTAAGGTTGAAAACGGGATCCTGACCGTGGCCTCTCCCAGGCTGAACCTGACCTTCTGGGACATGGCCTTCATTCCGCATAAGATGGAGACCAGGATCTATCTGCCAAAAAGGGAATACGAAAGGCTCTCTGTCGAATCCGACAAGGGCAGGATAGATATACCGGAAGACTTCACCTTTGAGGATATCGGCATAGACAGTGACATCGGCGATATCATCTGCATGGCTTCGGTAAAGGGGGACATCAGGATCAATACGGATGTGGGAAAGGTGTCGCTTAAGGATCTGACCTGTACAAACCTTTCCGTTAAGGGGGATACGGGAAAGATCGAGCTTGACGGGGTCGTCGCTTCGGGCAGGTTTGACATTGAAACCGATGTGGGAGCCATAAGCTTTAAGGGGTGCGATGCCAATGAGATACATGCAGGAACCGCAACGGGCAATATCGAGGGGACTCTTCTTACGGATAAGACCTTTATCACAAGAAATCACACCGGAAAGGTTGAGGTTCCCGACAGCAGTGGTGGGGGCAGATGTGAGCTTTCAACCGACACCGGTAATATCAGGATTGAAGTGACGGGGAAAGGAGAGGCCTGAATTGCTGACGGTATTTTATGCATCAATGCTGGCTATAGCCATGACAGCCGCCCTGATATATGTTTATATCTGGCATAAGCACTTTGATGTGAATTTTACGATGATTTTTACCCTGGTGCCTGTTTCCTGCGTGGGATATCTGCTCTTTTCCCTGTCAAAAAGCCTTGAAGGCTGTGTCAGGGCCACCCAGATCATATACATAGGGGGCTGTTTTCTGCCGCTTTTTATTCTGATGAGCATTCTCGACCTCTGCGGGGTAGCGCTGCAAAGATGGCTGAGGAGCCTGCTCTTTGCCCTTTGTGCCCTGATGTATGCATCAGTTCTTACCATAGGATTGAACGGATGCTTTTATAAGAATGTTTCCTTTTACATAGCAGGCAGGCACACTCCTGTTCTTGTTAAGGAATACGGCTTCATGCACACCCTCTTTTATGTTCTGCTGATCCTCCTGTTTACGGCAGGAATAGCAGTAATAGTTTATTCCCTGCTCAGAAAAAAACAGGTGCCCAGAACCGTTATAGGTCTTCTTGTGATCCCTGACGTGATCTGTATGCTCAGCTTCTTTGCCGGAAGAAGGATCATCTCCTCCGTGGAATTTGTCCCCTCGGGATATGTGCTGGCGGAGATCGTCTTTCTTCTGATCGCCTACAGGGTAAACCTCTATGATGTCTCGGACACGGTGATCGATTCCCTGATGCATGAGCAGAAGGTGGGATATGTATCCTTTGATTTCAGGTTCAGATACCTGGGGAGCAATGAGACCGCAAAGCAGATCGCTCCGGATCTTGGGCAGCTTCGGGTTGATGAAATGTTCGGCTACAAGCCCTCCCAGAGAAGGATCAGGCATTTTCTGGACAGCTTCAGGAAAAACAACGAAAATAACCGCTTTACCTATGTCCTCAGGAGGGAAGGGGAGAGTGAAGAAAATGAGAGGATATATAACGTTGAGGTAAATTACCTCTACGACGGAGTCCGTAAACGGGGCTACATTGTCACTTTTACGGACGATACGGCAAACCGGAGATATATCAGGCTCATTGACAGCTATAATGAAAAGCTTAAGGAAGAGGTTGAGGAAAAGACCGGACATATCGTTTCGATGCACGATAACCTCATCATGTCCCTTGCCATGATGGTTGAAAGCAGGGACAATTCCACAGGCGGACACATAAAGAGGACCAGTGAGGGAGTCAGGATCCTGGTTTCCGAGCTTAAAAAAGAGGGTCATTTAAGCCTTTCAGAGGAATTTTGCTCTGATGTCATAAAAGCGGCTCCCATGCACGATCTGGGAAAGATAGCCGTTGATGATGCCGTCTTAAGAAAACCCGGAAGGTTCACCGATGAGGAATATGAGAAGATGAAACGCCATTCCACGGAAGGGGCAAGGGTCATCCATGAGATCCTCCTTCACACGGATGATGAGTCCTTTAAGGAGGTGGCGGAAAATGTGGCCCACTACCATCATGAAAGATGGGACGGGTCGGGATATCCGAAGGGACTTAAGGGCCAGGAGATCCCTCTTGAAGCCAGGATCATGGCAGTGGCGGATGTTTATGATGCCCTTGTGAGCCGGAGGGTTTATAAGGAGGCCTTTGATTTTAACAAGGCTGACCGGATCATCCTGGAGGGGATGGGAACCCAGTTCGATCCGAACCTTAAGTCCGCCTATGAAAAAGCCAGACCCGGGCTTGAAGAATATTACAGATCCCAGTGAGCCGGAAAGCTGCTTTTTGATTGTCAATAGGAGTCTGGGGGTGTTATAATCACTTTGTTTGATATTATGATATCAAGGTCAAGAGCCGATATCCGAAGCGTTCCGCACTTCGTGCTCTCACGCTTCTCCCACATTTCGTGCTCTCGTGGGACTAACGCCCCACTTCGCACTTAATGTGGGGCGGGTCATGAAGTCTCTCACCCACTTTCGTGCAAGCACGAAATGGGTTCGGACTTATGACCCTGATATCATATTGTGTACTTTTCTTACGGGGCATCTTGCAGCCGGAAGCCTTTGGGAAGTATATGCGGACTTAACCGGGTCGGAAGGAGTGTGATAAAATGGAGGAAAACATGACTACAAAGGAAACCACCAACATCATTCTCGAACTTCGTAAGGAGGGCTGGGAGGAAAAAAAGATCACCAGCTTCATTACCAGGATTGAGTCTCACAACCCGACTGAAGAAGAGGTTGAAGAATCAAACAGAAAAGCAATGGCAAAATAAAATATGGTGTGTACAGCAGCTTTCCTGTTAAACGGGAAGCTGCTTTTTTTGACCCCGGAATCAGAATACTCTATAATGCATACATGGAGTTTTATTATACGGAAGAGCTTCTTGAATATATGCGCAAAAAGGGTAAAAAGAACATTTCCGTCGAGGTGGCTTCATCGGACAGGAGCGACTTTGAAGTGACTGAGCTTTACTACCGTTTCGTAAAGGATGACTTTGCACTCTATCTTCGGGATAAGCAAAGATATGTCCTGAAGGAAACGGAGGTGGGATATGTTCTTCTTCCGCCCTACAGGCTGCACTATGAGGAGAAGGTGACCTTCGGACTGAAAAGGTTCTGGATCTTTCGTTCCCTGACCGCAGAGGGCATAAGGCTGTGAAAGCCGGGGTCATGTTTTATGGAGGAGCCTTTTTTGCTGTCGTGTGTTTTTTACACGACATTGCAAAAACGGACATCCGACAGCATTTAGTCAGATTTAAACTTTGTTTTATAGAGGAGCCTTTTTTGCTGTCGTGTGTTTTTTACACGACATTGCAAAAACGGATATCCGACAGCATTTAGTCAGATTTAAACTTTGTTTTATAGAGGAGGATTTGCAATGAGGATTGGAGCACTTGAGGCAGGCGGCACGAAAATGGTGTGTGCTGTCGGAGATGAAAGCGGAAGCTTCACGGACCGGATTTCGATACCCACTGAGACACCTGAGGTGACGGTTCCGAAGCTTATCGGATATTTTAAGGAAAGAAACATCGAGGCTTTGGGAATAGGATCCTTCGGACCTGTGGATCTTAATAAAAAGTCCCCGACCTACGGATATATCTTAAATTCTTCAAAGCTTAAATGGGTTAATTATGACTTTCTGGGAGCCTTCAAAAAGGAGATGGACATTCCCATGGGCTTTGACACGGATGTGAACGGATCCTGCCTTGGAGAGGTTACCTACGGTCAGGCAAAGGGACTTGAAAGTGTTATCTATATCACTGTGGGAACAGGGGTTGGAGTCGGGGTTTATATAAACGGAGGGCTCCTTCACGGGGCTGCTCATCCCGAGGCCGGCCACATCATGATGATCCGTCATCCCAAAGATACCTATGAAGGCTGGTGTCCCTACCACAAAGCCTGTCTGGAGGGCATGGCTTCGGGCTCTGCCATGAAGGACAGATGGGGAGTGCCTGCAAGTGAGCTGGGTGATAATGAGGATGCCTGGGAGATCGAAGCCGACTATCTGGCCCAGGCCATAACTGCTTTCATCTATACCTATGCTCCCCAGAAGATCATAATCGGCGGAGGAGTGCTTCACAGTCCCGGCCTCTTTGACCGGATCCATGAAAAGGTGCTTAAGAAAAACAATTCCTATGCTTCCGTCCATGAGATAGAGGACATCAAAAACTATATCGTTGAGCCCAGCCTCAATGACGATCAGGGGATCATGGGGGCACTTGCCCTGGGATACATGGCAGCGGGAAAATAAAGGGACATACTGGCGCTTTTTCCGGCGGGAAAAAATGCAGATTCTTTAAGGAGGTTTGATATGGATGCAAAAGCTTTTGAAATTCACACCATAGAAGAGTTTTATGAAACATCGGTTAATGAACGGATCGAGCTTATTCACGGGGTCTTTTACAATATGGCTCCACCGAACCGGCTGCATCAGCGTATTTTGAGTATCCTGCATACAAGGATATTCAATTATATAGAAAGCAAAGGCGGAGACTGCGAGGTTTACCCCGCTCCCTTCGGGGTTCAGCTTTCTAAGGAGGATGATACGGTGGTCGAGCCTGACATTTCCGTTATCTGTGATCCCCAAAAGCTTACGGACAGGGGCTGCACCGGTGCGCCTGACTGGATAATCGAGATCGTTTCACCGGGAAATCCCTCCCACGATTACCTGACAAAGAAAAGCCTCTATATGACTTCGGGTGTCAGGGAATACTGGATCATAGATCCGGCAGGCTTAAAGATCGGAGTCTATACCTCAAATGAACCCGACAGGCCTGCGGTTTATGATTTCACCGACACTGTCAGAGTCGGTATTTATGAAGACCTTGAAATCGACTTTTCAAAGATAAAGCTTTAAGGAGATAAGTTGGGAAATTTCATCAGGGATTTCTTTAATCCCAAAAAAAAGATAAAGGTTCCGGGAATGGCCGAAAACTTCTACGCCACTGATGAATGTGACGGCTGCGGGATCTGTGCACAAAAATGTCCCACAGGGCATATTAAGATGAAGGACAACAGGCCGGATTTCGGAAAGCCCTGTCTTATGTGTGCCCAGTGCGGGAGCATCTGTCCGAAGAATGCTATCAGGTTCGGAAAGCCCTGAGTGCTTAAATGTATTTCTGATTTACATAATTTGTCTGATTAACCGGGGGAAGGCTCGTGGATGAGTATTATACAATAGAAAAAGATGCCGCGGGCACGGTGGAAGCCAAAAGGTCAAAATTCATCGCAGCCCTCAGTCACGTTCAAAGTGAGGAGGAGGCTCTTTCTTTCATAAATTCCGAAAAGAAAAAATATCACGACGCCAAGCATCACTGCAGCGCATATATCATAAAGGACAAGGAAAAGGGAAGGGACATCGAAAGGTTCAATGACGACGGTGAGCCTTCAGGTACTGCCGGAAAGCCCATGATGGATATCCTTAAGGGAGCCGGCTTAAAGGATGTCTGCTGTGTTGTGACAAGGTATTTCGGCGGAGTCCTCCTTGGCACGGGCGGCCTTGTGAGAGCCTATTCCGATGCTGCAAAGGAAAGCGTCTCAAACTGTGAAAGGATCAGGATGATCCCAAGACAGTCCCTGGAGCTTGTTTTTGACTACAGTCTCACGGGAAAGATCGACAATGTGCTTGAAAGCCTTTCCTGTTCAAAAAACAGCGCAGACTACACCGAAAAGGTCAGGTATGTCTGCGGCTGCGATCCGGATAAGGTTCCGGAGCTGATCCTTAAGGTCAACGAGCTCTCTTCCGGTAAGGCTATATGCGAAACCGGTGGGCTTATCTATTCACGATCCGAATAAAACGAAAGTCCCTGCCTCCACCATAGGCTGTTCTCTTCCGTTTATACAATATGCAGAAGGGATGTGGCAAATTCAAAGTAGATGAGGAGTGAGACCGCATCCACTATGGTCGTTATCAGGGGACTTGCCATGACGGCCGGGTCAAAGCCCAGCTTTTTGGCCAGCATGGGAAGGGTGGCTCCGATGGCTTTTGCAAACATCACGGTGGTCATGAGGGTGGCGCACACAACGGCAGCCACCTTCCATTCAACCCTGTCCACCAGCTGCAGCTTGACAAAATTAGCCGCTGCAAGAGTCAGGCCGCACATGAAGGAAACCCTGACCTCCTTCCAGAGAACCTTTAAGAGATCCTTAAATTCTATGTCATCCAAAGACAGGCTTCTTATGATGGTTACAGAGGCCTGGGATCCGGCGTTTCCGCTGGTGTCCATGAGCATGGGGATGAAGGCTGTGAGGATGATATATGCCCCGAGGGCAGACTCATAATGAGTTATTATCCTTCCGGTAAAGGTTGCGGAGATCATGAGGAAAAGAAGCCAGACGATCCTTTTCTTCCAGATCTCGATGACTCCCATCTTAAGATAGGGCTTCTGCTCGGAGGGCATGATAGCCGCCATCTTTTCGATATCCTCCGTAGCCTCTTCCTGGATGATGTCCACGATGTCGTCTACGGTGATTATGCCCACAAGGCGGTTCTCCGCATCCACAACGGGCATGGAGTTGAAGTCATATTTCTGGAAGAGCTTGGCAACCTCTTCCTGGTCATCCATGGTGTTAACGGCTATGACATTTTCATTCATCAGACTGCCTATGGTAACATCGGGCGGCGAGATGAGCAGATATCTTAAGGCGGCGGTTCCCACAAGCCTGCGCTGCCTGTCCACTACATAGCAGGTGTAGATAGTCTCCGAGTCCAGACCCTTCTTCCTGATCCGGCTCATGCACTCCTCAATGGTCCAGTTTTCCTTAAGATCCATATATTCGACGGTCATTATGGAACCCGCCGAATTGTCGGGGTATTTTAAAAGATGATTGATGTCACGCCTGGTTTCAGCGGAAGCATGGGCAAGCAGCCTTTTTACAACGTTTGCGGGCATCTCCTCCATAAGGTCTGCCGCATCGTCGGCCATAAGGTTGTTTATGATGTTAGCCGCTTCCACATCGGTTATGGAAGTGATGAGTTCCTGCTGAACATCTGTGGGCAGAAACGAGAAAACATCTGCCGCCATGTCCTTTGAGAGAAGCCTGAACACCTTTGGGAGCTCCTCCTTGGGGAGTTCCTCAACAAAGGCTGCGATATCAGCCTCGTTCAGCTTGGACAGCTCCTGGCGCAGCAGATTATACTGTCTGGTTTCCATCAGGGTCTTTATGTCTTCCATGATAGTCTCCCTCCTTCCGGAACCGGACAAAAACACGAAATAAAAATGCCGGATAACTCTGTTTTACGGATGTAAAAAATGCCGGCTCTCTATGCCATGTTTTCGCCCGGTTCCGTTCTATTTGCTTGATTTTGTGCCGATCCGTTTATGACTTGGACTGTCAGACACTTAAACCACCTGCCTTTCATTCTGAAAATGTATTTTTTTACGAACAATTTATAATAGCTTTTTGGAAAAAAAAAATCAAGTGCAGACAGGGGCAAAGCACCTTTTGACATTGTCACCGTGTTATAATGATGTGAGGCCTTAAGACAGTTATTTTTTCTGCAGCGCAGGACAAAGGGAGGATCGCCATTAACACGGAGGAGCTGATCCGTCAGTTTGATGAACTGATCGGGATCTGTGATCAATATGATATCAGGGAATTTTCCGACCGCCTTAAGGAGAAGAGAGAGAATCTGAAGGAGCCCCTTAAGGTCATGATCGTGGGTGAGAATAAGAGCGGGAAGTCCACCCTCTTAAACGCCCTGGCCGGACGGGACGTTGCGGATGTTAATGATGAGCCAAAGACCTGGTGCATCAATGTCTACATGAACACCTCAAAGGAGCCCTGTGCCAGGCTTGTCTATCCTGACCGGACGGAGGAGGTATCCATTGAAAAGGCTCTTGAGATCAGGGACAGCATCAGTGCAGGGGAGGGCTCCGTGAATGAGGAAAGTGTCAGAAAATACAGGGATCTGGCTGAGATCAGATGGTACCTGAAGATAGACTGGCCAAAGGAGGGGATGATGCTCATCGACACCCCCGGCTTTAACCAGCTGAGGGAAGATACGGGAAAGGGAGACATCAGTGTGAGCGGTGTTAAGGGCATCCGCTTTACGGCAGCCGACGGCTTTGAAAGATACTATGAGAAAGCGGATCTGGTGCTCTGGTGCTTTCACTACCGGCATGTGGGAGATTCCCAGGTTGAGGAAAAGCTTAAGGCGGTAAAGAGCCAGAATAAAAAGATATACGGAATAGTCACCCAGCTTGACAGGGTGAAGGGAGAAAAGGAAAGAGAGAGGAGCTTTCAGAAAAACAACGAGCACTATAAAAAATATATCAGCGACTGCTTAAGGAGCAGCCTTCCTCCCATATTCAGCGACGATACAAAGGAGGATATAAAAAACAAGGCCCTGGTCCGGGACAGGACGGTGGCGGGAATAAAGGACTGCATAACCTATCTTTTAAATGAGAGCGGCAAGGGTCAGGATCTTAAGCTTCAGAGCGCTGCGGGCTTTCTTAAATGGATGAAGAAGTTTGTGGCATCCCATCTTAAGGCCTATCTCCTGCTTTATTCTGAAAACGGGAAGATACTGGATGAAAATCTGAACATGTGCATGACACAGATCTCTGAGGCCTTTGAATATGCGGGTAATGACATGGGTTCAAGGTCTGATAAGGGAAAAAGGATCCTCCTTGAGGAGACCGATCTGCGCGGACTTTGGGACATGGCCTGCGGGGACATGAGGATCTTCGAGAGCATGCTTGAAAAGAGGATAAAGGAGGCGGATGAAAAGTCAGACATCAGGGCGGGGCTCAGGGAGCTTTATGACAGGATAAGAGAGGTCTCAGACCACGGGATGAGAGAGCTTCGCTTCAAGGATGTGAAGGTTTCGGGGGATAAGGAGATCGATTCCGTTTATTCCGCTGAAGAAAATGACATCCTTCCGAAACTTAAGCTTCCGGCTATTGAGACAAAGACCATGGAAGGGCTGGGCCTTGTTTATGACCTGCTGCAGCTTTTGCCGGAGGGTGGGATCTTAAAGTCCTTTGCCGATGCCTTTGCGGGAGAGTTTTTTGCGGAAAAGGCCATTGCACAGGGCTATGACAAATGCCGGGCATATTTTGAGGATGTCAGGAGAAGCTGCCTTGACCTGGCCGGCAGGATCACGGAAAGCGCAAAAAAACAATACGGGGAGGCAGCAGAAGAGAGATTCCTTCATCAGACGGGTAAAAAACCTCATGAGATAGTGCCTGAGATCCTTAAGATCGAGACAATCCTTACAAGGCAGCAGATGTATGAAAAGGATATCCCCTTTTATCCCCTGTATGATGAGTATGGGCATCTGTGCTTTCTTCAGTCGGAGTATTACTGCAATACGGATGAATACAGGTGCCTGGATCTCTTAAAGGCAGCAGAGGAGTTCCTTGATTACGGGATATCGCCTCTTTTTGCAAAAAGGCGGGAAGAGCAGGAGAAGACATTTGAAGAGACTCTTAAGTTCTATGACGGAAGAAGGGGTGTGGACTTTCCAAAGGTCAGGTACGGAGACCTTGATATAAGATCGGACGGGGACTGTGTGTTTGGATCCGTTCCCGTGAACGCGGTCAGCTGGGATGAAGGATCCCTTGAGGCGGTCTCACAGGGATACAGAAGGATCAGGCTTTCATACCTGGAGGACTGTGAAAAAAGCAGGAAGCATATGGCCGAGACTGCTGAGGCAGGGGTTCTTGAAAAAGTGAAGGCAGATCTTGAAAAAAGGATGACGCCGGCTGTATCGGAATTTTGCAGCTTCTGGATCCCCCAGCTTGACAGTGCCCTTCAGTGGGCTCTTTCCTGCGGGATGTATTCAAGGCTGCCGGAACTGTTTGATTTTTCTTTTTTTTATCTTAACCGGTATCAGTTTGCCCACGGGAGGGACAACTGCATCGAACTTCTGATCGTCAGGGAAAATGAGGAAAAGATTTCGGAGATCCTTTCTTTTCTATACCCTTATGTTACTGTAGAAGGAAAGCCCTTCGGCAAGCGGCTTTCAGAGGCTGTAAAGGGAGTGCTTAAGGAGGGGGTCAGGCTTTTGGATCTTAAGACAGGCCCTGAAAGGGATAAGTGGGACGGGGCAGTAAAGGCCATATACGGACAGGTTTTTGACAGCTTCAGGTCGGCCCTTGAAGGCATGAGGGCTGATGTGATCTCGGGAAAACTGAGCCGTGTGCAGACGGATTTTCTTAAAGGAAAGTTTTCGACAGCCTCAATCGGAAATGCTGCCCTCTGCCGGTTTACAGACGGGCGGACCATTGAGGAAAGGCTGAGGGAGGATATGCAAAAGGAAACCAGAAGGTGTCTTGAAGAGTGGAGAAAGGTGTAGTGTGAGGGGGAGAAGGTTCATGGATATGGAAAAAACAAAGGTGGATGAGAATGCCTTAAGGGAAGCCTCTTCCTTCTTAAAGAGGTATCTGAACACCGAAAAGGAACTGATAAAAAGGGATGATATCAGGGCTCTGATCAGGAGTGAAAGGGAAGAGGGTTTTTATAATGATGACCTTCCCAGGGTCGTTCTTTTCGGGAAATTCAAGTCGGGTAAATCCACCCTCTTAAACGCGCTGCTGGGACAGAAGCTGGCAGCCACGGATGTGCTTGAAAAAACGGCCTGGGCGGCAAGATACTGGCCTGCACCTGACCCTTTTTGCTATATACACGAGGAGGGGGACGGAATAAAGGAGATCCCGGTGGAGGAATTCCTCAGAAAAACAGAGGAGGATCTTTATCCTGCAGAGTATCTTAAGAGGATCAGAAGGATCGATGTGGGACATAAGGCCCATAACATAAACTTTGCCATTGTGGACACACCCGGTTACGGCAGCCTTAATCTGGATAATGAAAATCTGGCTCTCGATGCCATAAACGATGCGGATATGGTTCTTTTTGTGATCGACTGCAACGGTATCGGAGACCAGAGGGAGGCGGCCCTTATCGAAGAGATAAAAAAGAGCGGGGTCAGCATCCTTTGTGTTGCAGCCCAGTATGACGAGGACATAGCCCACAGAAAGACCAGGGATGAGATCAGGGAAATGGTGTCCCGCTACACCCCCTTTAAGCCTGAGGAGATCATACCCGTGTCGGCGCTGCAAAACAAATACATTGATGAGTTGAGAGGAATCTGCAACGGACTTAAGACCCGAAACGTTTCTTTAAGAAAGAATGCCCTGAATTCAAGGAGGTTCAGGCAGGCAAATGACGTGATCGGCCTTCTCTACGACCTTAAAAAGGAGCTGCTCTATCACAGGAGCAGGCGTCTTGACTATATCAGGGAGTACGAGTTTGCAAGCCGGGGCATAAGGATGAAGATGTCGGTGTTTGTAAAGGAATATATCGGAAGGACTCTCTACAGCGAATACCGTCAGGCAATCGTCTATACCCTGGAGAGCATGTCCGGCAAGAATGTGGACGGAGCCGGGATGGAAAGGGTTTTAAGGGAGATACTTCCCCCGGGGTACATGGACAGGTACTGGAAGGAGCTTATGGAGGCGGTTTCAAATAAGATGACCGACCTCTGGAGGGAGGAGTCCCTTGGCGATATGCTGCCGGACTACGATCTTTTTACGGATCAGACAGGGAAGGGAATCGTTATGAAGGGGCTGGATCCGGGCTTTGCAGGCAGTCTTTCCAGATTCGGTCATGATGAGGAGATCGTAAACAAGGGGGTGAAGGCCGCCTTTAAGGTGGCGGGAGCTGTCACCTTCTATCAGGCTGTCCTGGGCGCAAATGCGGCGGCAATAACCCTGGCAGGGGCTGCCGTTTCAACGGGGATCCCCATAATCCTGCTGGGGATCGGACTGACAAAATATCTCTATGATTCTTCAAACAGGGGAGCGAACTCAAGGATCGACATAGAAAAAGCCGTTGATGACCACATCAGGGAATTTGCCTCCTGTGTTGCGGAAGGCTGCATGGAAAACGTTGCCCTTATCGAGCGTCAGATCGAAACACTTCAGATGCAGAAACTGGATTCGGAAATGAAAAAGTATCTGCCCCGGGGAGCCGGAATTGATGATGAAGACAGCTCCTGCAGCAGAAATATCCGTCAGGTGGAGGAATTCAAATCAGGCATCAGTTTCGATAATACGGACATGTCGGATCTTCTGGATGAGGTAAAGGATCTCAGAAAAAAACTGGAGCAGATGAAGCTTGAAAAGGAAAACCAGGATAAACGTCTTTCCTTCTACAGGCAGAGGCTTGAAGAAAACAGTAAAGTTCAGGAGGATCTGAAAGAAGAAAACAAAAGATTAGAGGAAGAGCGTCAGAGTGCTGAGAAGAGGGCAGGGGATGAGGCCATAAAAGCCGGTAAAGCCCGGGAGGAAGAAAAACGGTTAGCGGAAGAATATCAGGCCTACAAAAGGGCGGCAGAGGAAGGAAAAACCGCCGATCAGGAGAAGATCACCCTGCTTAAGCAAAAGAAGGAGGAGGCGGAAAGAAACAGAAGGAATGCTGAAAAGAGGGCTGAGAGAGCCAAAACCAGGGCACAGGACTTTAATAATAAGCTAAATGTAAGCCGTAAAAAGGCAGAGGAGCTTGAAAAGGAAAATGAAGAGCTTCAGCTGAATATGGAAGATGCCCGTGTGCAGATAAAGAGACTTAATGATGACCTTGAGGCTGCGGCAAATGATAAGGCTAATGAAAACAGCGTGACCAGGGCCTTTAACCGCAACAGGGACTGGCTTGATGAGCAGCTTAAAAGCCTGCCGGAGCTGGCGCTCAGTGATACGGCAAAGCTTGGACTGGCCTTATGCATTGAAGACGGCAGGACAGAGGATCTGATCAGGGATATCTTAAGGCAGATCTGCGATCCTGAATTTAAGGACAGGCTGGTTTCAAGAAAGACAGGAAAGGGCAGGATCGACGAGCTTGACACAGAGCTTGGGGTCTTTCTTGTCCAGCGCTTCAGGAAAAAAACTACGGTGCTTTCCGTTACCTTTAATGAAAACTATGCGGATAATGAACTCCTCCAGTTTATTATGCAAAAAAACAGCGGGCAGACCACGATCTTAAAGGATAAGGACATAAAGGATGCCTTTTTTGATCTTATAGCAAAAACCGAATCCTGCATGTATATCGTTGTTCCCTTCCTCAACTATACCGCTTCCAGACCGGTTCTTGAGGAGATGGAAAAAAGGATAGGAGAAAAGGGGGGAAAGAACATTGAATTTAAGCTTCTCTGGGGTTTGAATGACGACGCATCGAACCCTGATACCAGGAGAAAAAACCTGGAGAGACTTGAAAGATCAAGAAAACAGGTTAATAGCTTCAGGAGAAGGCTGGGGGATCATTTTCTGGAAAAGGAGACCAATACCCATGTCAAGCTCGCCATCTGCGACGACAGGTGCTACATGCTGGGGAGCATGAACTTCTTAAGCTTCAGCGCCGAATACGACGGCGACGAAGACAGCGTGCACCATGAGATCTGCGAGCTGTCGGAGGATAAGGAGGTGCTTGAAGAACTGAAGGAATCCTATTTTAACTGGTAGAGCATTCAGGGCATTGACGATTTGACGGGGGATAAGTAAAATAGAGTAGTTTTGGATAAGTGAAGCAGATTGAGGAGATTATGAGAAAATGATTCAGAAGAGAGAAGATATCAGGAATGTTGCCATCATCGCCCATGTTGATCACGGCAAGACCACTCTTGTGGACTGCCTTTTAAGACAGAGCGGTGTGTTCAGGGAAAATCAGGAGGTTGAAGAAAGAGTGATGGATTCCAACGACCTGGAAAGGGAGAGGGGGATCACAATTCTTTCAAAGAACACCTCGGTGCTTTATAAGAATACAAGGATCAACATCATCGATACTCCGGGGCATGCGGATTTCGGAGGAGAAGTGGAGCGGATCCTCAAGATGGTCAACGGGGTCGTGCTCCTGGTGGATGCTTTTGAGGGAGTCATGCCCCAGACCAAGTTTGTCCTTATGAAGGCCCTGGCTCTTGATCTTCCTGTCATTGCCTGCATAAACAAGATCGACAGGGACGGGGCAAGACCGGACGAGGTGGTGGATGAGGTTCTTGAGCTTTTGATGGACTTAGGTGCCAGTGACGAACAGCTGGACTGCCCCTTCGTCTATGCCTCGGCTAAGGAGGGAACGTCCACCATGGATGTGAAGGAGCCGGGGAAGGATATGACGGCGCTTTTTGAGACCATCGTTGATTATATCCCGGCCCCCGAGGGGGATCCGGAGGCTCCCCTTCAGGTTCTCATTTCAACCATAGACTACAACGAATATGTGGGCAGGATCGGTGTCGGGAAGGTTGATAACGGCCTCATTAAGGTCAATCAGGAGGCTCTCATCGTCAATCACCATGAGGAGGGCAGGAAAGAAAAGGTCAAGATCAGCAAACTCTATGAGTTTGAGGGTCTTAACAAGGTTGATGTTAAGGAAGCCAGGATCGGATCCATTGTTGCCATTTCCGGAATCGCGGATTTAAGGATCGGGGATACGGTGTGCTCGACCGATGATCCTAAGGCCATTCCCTTCCAGAAGATCTCCGAGCCTACCATTTCCATGAACTTTATGGTTAATGATTCTCCCCTTGCGGGAAAGGAGGGCAAATATGTTACCTCCAGGCATATCAAGGACAGGCTTTTCAGGGAGCTTAACACAGATGTTTCCTTAAGGGTTGAGACCACGGATTCCACAGATACCTTCAAGGTTTCGGGCAGGGGCGAGCTTCATCTTTCGGTCCTCATTGAGAACATGCGGCGGGAGGGCTATGAGTTTGCGGTGAGCAAGGCTGAGGTCATCTTTAAGACCGACGAGAAGGGAAAGAAGCTGGAGCCCATGGAGACTGCCTATGTGGATGTGCCGGATGAATTCACGGGTGCGGTAATTTCCGAGCTTTCGGAGAGAAAGGGCGAGATGACAAACATGGGATCAATTGCCGGTGGCTACACCAGGCTTGAGTTTAAGATCCCTTCAAGGGGGCTCATCGGTTTCAGGGGCCCCTTCATGACTGAGACCAGGGGAAACGGGATCATCAATACCATTTTTGACGGCTATGCTCCCTATAAGGGTGACATTGCCTACAGAAAGACCGGTTCCCTCATTGCCTTTGAGGCAGGGGAGGCGGTTCCCTACGGACTCTTTAACGCCCAGGACCGCGGCTCTCTTTTCATCGGACCCGGTACGCCGGTTTATTCCGGCATGGTCATCGGTGTCAATCCAAAAAGTGATGACATCGAGGTTAACGTCTGCAAGACAAAGCATCTTACCAACACCAGAACCTCTGCTTCGGACGAGGCCTTAAGACTGACTCCTCCGGTTGTCATGTCCCTGGAACAGTGCCTTGATTTCATTGATTCCGACGAGCTTCTGGAGGTTACTCCGGAGTCTCTTCGAATCAGAAAAAGGATCCTGGATCCCATCCTGAGAAAGAGGGCTTCGTTTGCTAATAAGAATAAATAGTGGTAAAATGTCCAGTGGTAAAATGTCCAGTGGTAAAATGTCCAGTGGACATTTTACGGGCGCGTTTTGAAACGCCATGCGTTTCAGCGCCCCGGGGAACTAAAGGTTCTGAAAGAGTAGTGGGAAACATTTTTACGGGCGCGTTTTGAAACGCCATGCGTTTCAGCGCCCCGGGGAACTAAAGGTTCTGAAAGAGTAGTGGGAAACATTTTTACGGGCGCGCTTTGAAACGCTGAGCGTTTCAGCGCCCCGGGGAACTTAAGGCTTGAAAAAGTAGTGTGAAACATTTTTACGGGCGCGTTTTGAAACGCTGAGCGTTTCAGCGCCCCGGGGAACTTAAGGCTTGAAAAAGTAGTGTGAAACAGTTTTGAAACGCCGAGCGTTTCAGCGCCCCGGGGAACTTAAGGCTTGAAAAAGTAGTGTGAAACGATTTACGCCGAGCGTTTCAGCACAAACGACCGGACGGTTGGGATAAACCTGACAGATCAGTTAATAATCTATATATAAAAATTCAGGAGGTAAGGATCATGTCCGTTTTTAAGGGAGCAGGAGTTGCTATTGTCACCCCCTTCAAATCCGACGGGGAGGTTAATTACGAAGAGTTTGCCAAACAGATCGATTTTCAGGTAAACAACGGGACGGATGCAATCATTGTCTGCGGAACGACGGGGGAATCTGCCTGTCTTTCCCATGAAGAGCATCTGGCAGTCATCGATTTCTGCGTCAGGCATGTGAATCACAGGGTTCCTGTTGTGGCGGGCACCGGTTCAAACTGCACGGACACTGCGGTATATCTTTCCGTGGAAGCCCAGAAGTCGGGTGCGGATGCCCTCCTCATAGTTACGCCGTATTATAACAAGGCCACCCAGAACGGCCTCATTGAACACTATAAGATCGTGGCGGAATCTGTCAGGATCCCCATAATCCTCTACAGCGTGAAAAGCAGGACGGGAGTTAACATCGAGCCTAAGACGGCCGCAGAGCTCATTAACAATGTTCCCAATATCGTGGGTATCAAGGAAGCCAGCGGAGACATCGGACAGGTTGCCCGGATCATGGCTTTAACAGACGGAAAGGCTGAGCTCTATTCCGGAAACGACGATCAGGTGGTTCCCCTCCTTTCACTGGGCGGACTGGGAGTCATCTCCGTTGCTTCAAACATAGCACCCACATATATGCACAACATGGTCATGAACTACTTAAACGGTGCCCAGGATGAGGCCAGAAAGATGCAGCTTAAGATCCTGGATCTTTGCGGGGCACTTTTCTGCGAGGTAAATCCCATTCCCGTCAAGCATGCCATGAACATCATGGGAATGAATGCGGGACCCATGAGAAGACCTCTGTCACCCATGGAGCCGGCAAATCTCGAAAGGTTAAAGAAATCCATGCGTGATTTCGGGCTTATCCAATGACGGAAATAATACTCAGCGGCTGTAACGGTCACATGGGAAGAACGGTGAGAAGGATCGTTTCCGAAACACCGGAGGCAGGGATCGTTGCGGGCATCGATATAAACACGGAAAGCGACGGGGATTTTCCCGTTTTTTCCTCGATCGCAGACTGCAATGTCAGGGCGGATGCTGTCATAGATTTTTCCGCACCGGCGGCTCTTGACGATCTTCTTGAATTCGGCAGGAAGGGCGGGATTCCCCTGATCCTTTGCTCAACAGGCTATGATGAGGCGGCAAAGAAGAAGATCGAGGCAGCTTCAAAGGAGGTTGCCATCTTAAGGTCGGCAAACATGTCCCTCGGGATAAATCTCCTGGCTTCTGTCCTTAAGGAGATCTCTCCGGTGCTGGGCAGGGCGGGCTTTGACATAGAGATCGTTGAAAAGCATCACAGGCTTAAGAAGGATGCACCCAGCGGAACGGCACTCTTGCTTGCCGATGCGGTCAATGATTCCCTTGATGAAAACTTCGATTATGTTTATGATAGGAGTCCCAGGTCTGAACAGAGACGGGACAGGGAGATCGGGATCTCGGCAGTGAGGGGCGGAACCATTCCCGGGGATCATGATGTGATCTTTGCCGGCGAGGACGAGGTCATAACGCTTTCCCACAGGGCTTATTCCAAGGCTGTTTTTGCAAAGGGTGCGGTTTCGGCTGCCCTCTTTATCGGGGGAAAGGCTCCCGGCATGTATTCCATGTCTGATGTGATCGAAGCCGGGGAGTGACGGGGATAAACGGCTTAGCCCGGACAAAATAAACAGAACAGGACGGGGTGACGATATGGAAGATAAGATATTAGAGATACTTTCAAGACAGTTTCCAACGGTCGCCTCTGCGTCCACGGAGATCATAAATCTGCAGTCGATCTTAAATCTGCCAAAGGGTACCGAGCATTTCATGACCGATATCCACGGAGAATACGAGCAGTTCAACCATGTCCTGAAAAACGGCTCCGGCTCGGTTCGAAGGAAGATCGATGAGGAGTTCGGAAACACTCTTACGGTAAAGGATAAAAAAGCCCTTGCCACCCTCATCTACTACCCCCAGGAAAAGCTGGAGATAGTCCGCGAGCAGGAAGAAAACATCGAGGACTGGTATAAGATCACCCTTCACAGGCTTGTTGCGGTCACAAGGAGGGTTGCTTCAAAATATACGAGATCAAAGGTAAGAAAAGCCCTTCCTAAGGACTTTGCCTATGTTATCGAAGAACTGATAACGGAAAAGGTGGAGATCCAGGACAAGGAGGGCTATTATAATGCCATCATTTCTTCGATCATTTCCTTAAACAGGGCACCGGAATTCATCACTGCCCTTTCAAATCTGATACAGCGTCTGGTGGTGGATCACCTTCATATCGTGGGTGATATCTTCGACAGGGGACCGGGTGCGCATCTTATCATGGATACCTTAATGAACTATCATAGTGTAGACATTCAATGGGGAAACCATGACATCATCTGGATGAATGCGGCAGCGGGTCACTGGGCTTCGATTGCAACGGTCTTAAGGCTTTCCGTCAGATACGGAAATCTTGATACCCTGGAGGAGGGCTACGGAATAAACCTGATCCCCCTTGTGACCTTTGCCATGGATACCTACAGGGATTCGGACTGCTCTGCCTTTAAGATAACCTATAACACCGACTACAACACCAGGGATCTTGAGATGGACACCAGGATCCATAAGGCCATTTTCGTGATACAGATGAAGCTTGAAGGAGAGCTTGTTCACAGGAGACCGGAATTCAACATGCAGAACCGGAGCCTCTTGGAGCAGATGGATCTTGAAAAGGGAACCGTCAACATCGACGGAAGGGACTATCCCTTAAGAGACACGGATTTTCCGACCATAAAAAAGGAGGCGCCAAACCGCCTTTCTCCCGGCGAGATCGAGCTCATGGAAAGGCTTGAGGCTTCTTTTTTAAGGAGTGAAAAGCTTCAGAAGCATGTCAGGTTCCTCTATGCCAGAGGCAGCATGTATAAGGTCTTTAATTCAAACCTGCTCTATCACGGCTGCGTGCCCTTAAACGGGGACGGCAGTTTTGCCTCAATGAGGATCGACGGAAAGGACTATTCGGGAAAGGCTCTCTATGATGTTCTGGAAGCCTATGCCAGAAAGGGATATTACAAAAACCAGGATCCCCTGGAAAAGGCAAAGGGACAGGACTACACCTGGTATCTCTGGGCCGGTCCAAAGTCACCGGCCTTCGGAAAGGACAGAATGACTACCTTTGAAAGGCAGCTCATCGAGGATAAGAGCCTTCATACGGAAAAGAAAAATGCCTACTACGGTCTCAGGGACAATGAGGAGGTTGTTGACAGGATACTTGCCGAATTCGGTCTTGACAGCAAGCACAGCCACATCATCAACGGCCATGTTCCGGTGGAGCTTAAAAAGGGCGAGTCACCCATCCTCTGCAACGGAAAGCTCTTCATCATAGACGGTGGCTTTTCAAAAGCCTATCAGTCAAAGACAGGGATAGCAGGCTATACCCTGGTCTTCAATTCCAGGGGGATCAGGCTTGTTCAGCACGAACCCTTTACCTCGGCCAGGGATGCCATAATAAATGAAACTGATATCGTGTCGGATTCCGAGATCGTGGAAATGAGGAACAGGAGAGTGCTTGTTGCGGACACCGACACGGGAAAGGAACTTAAGTCACAGATAGCGGATCTTGAAAAACTGCTTGAAGCCTATGAAAGCGGAAGGCTGCATTAGAAAGGCACAGAACATGAGATTCAGACCCTGTATCGATATCCACAAGGGAAAAGTCAAGCAGATCGTGGGGGGCAGCCTTAGCGATGAAAAGGGCAGCGCAGATGAAAATTTCGTAAGCGGGAGACCTGCTAAGTACTACGCCCTGCTTTATAAGGACCGGGGACTTGGCGGGGGACATGTGATAGTCCTCGATAAGAAGGACAGCCCCTTTTATGAGGAGTCGAAAAAGGAGGCGCTTGCAGCCCTGAAAGCCTTTGAAGGCGGCCTTATGGCGGGAGGGGGCATAAATGATGAGAATGCGGAAGAATATCTGAATGCCGGAGCCTCCCATGTCATAGTCACATCCTTCGTTTTTAACCGGGGCAGGATCGACGGGGAAAGACTTGAAAGGATGAAAAAGGCTGTGGGCAGACAGAGGCTCTGCCTGGATCTTTCCTGCAGGAAACGGGAGGGGAAGTACTTTGTGGTGACGGATCGGTGGCAGTGCTTTACGAATGAGGTCTTATGTGGGGATCTCCTGAACCGCCTTGCCGAAAGCTGCGATGAGTTTCTGGTTCATGCAGCCGATGTAGAAGGAAAGAAGGCGGGGATAGAGGAGGAGGTTCTTAAAATCCTTAAAACCTCTCCGATAAAAGTCACCTATGCCGGCGGTGTGAAGGATCTTTCGGATCTTGGAAGGATACGGGAACTGGGAGGCGGAAGGGTTGATGCAACGGTGGGAAGTGCACTTTCCGTCTTCGGAGGCACAATTGACTTGGATGATATTATCGGGTATAATAATAACCCCGATTTTGCGGACAATTTCCGATTTCGTCCGCAAGAAGTCATGGATTACAGAGGAGAATGATTTATGCATACGGTTATGGTCATAGATGACAGCATGACAGAGCTGGTGGTGGCCGAAAAGGCGCTGGAGGGCTCCTACAGGGTCATGCTTGAGCAGAACGGAAGACATGCCCTGGACTACCTTAAAAAGCTTACAAAGCTTCCTTCCCTTGTTCTTCTTGACATAGATATGCCGGCGATCAACGGCTTTGAGATCTTTTCCCAGATGAGGTCGGTGGATACCTTAAGGGAGATCCCGGTCATCTTTGTTTCCGGCACCAACGATACTGCGACGGAGCTGGAGGCCTATCAGCTGGGTGCGGTGGACTATATCGTAAAGCCCTTCGTGTCCGAGATCCTTAAAAGGAAGGTCAATCTTCACATAGGGATAGTCGATGACAAGAAGAAACTGGCAAGCGTCAATTCCACTCTTCAGGACTACAATGAACAGCTTCAGGACTATAATGATGAACTTCAGGCAAAGGCATCGGTTGCGACCCAGAGTGTTCAGGCTCTGGAATATTTCCTGGTTGGAATGATCAGCGACCTTATCACCAAGAAGGACGGCTACACCGGGATTCACTGCAAGAGGGTTGCCAAATACATGGAGATCCTCCTTCGGCAGATGATGAAGGACGGAACGGCAAGGTATCCTGTCAGGGATGTGGAGATGATCCTGATGTGTGCCCAGCTTTTCGATATGGGAAAGATCGGTGTGCCGGATATTATCCTGGAAAAGGTCGGAAAATACAGTCCGGAAGAATTCGAGATCATGAAAAAGCATACCATCCTGGCTGCGGATTCCATTGAAAAATATGCCTATCTGATGCCGAACAGCCCTCTGGTCTCCTATTCCTACCAGATGGCCAGGAGCCACCACGAGCAGTGGTGCGGCAAGGGCTATCCCGACGGACTTGCCGGAGAGAACATCCCCCAGCTTGCAAGGATCATAGCTGTCTGCGATGTTTATGACGCTCTTGTTTCAAAGAGAACCTATAAAAATGCCATGCCCCATGAGCAGGCCTATTCAATAATCAACCAGGCAGCCGGGGTTCAGTTCGATCCACAGGTGGTGGCAGCCTTTAACAAGGTGCATGTGGACTTCTATGACGCGTCACAAGTGGATATTCAATAAAAAAAGGACTCTCCTTTCGGAGAGTCCTTAGCTTTCATTTATAGATCAAAGCTTTGTTACGTTTGTTGCCTGCGGTCCCTTGGGTCCATCCACTACGTCGAATTCAACCTCCTGACCTTCGTCCAGTGATTTAAATCCTTCCATGTTAAGTCCCGAATAGTGAACGAAGACATCCTTGCCTGTCTCGTCTGAAATAAAACCGTAGCCTTTCTGGTTGTTGAACCACTTTACTTTACCTTTCATTGACACTCTACCTCCAATTTTGCTGCTCCATAATTTTTGCTGTAATCTAAATCAGAGAACAAACTTTAGACACAACAAAAATAATATATCACACAGGGATATTTTTGTAAATGGATATATATTTGTACAATTTTTGTTACTGTTCAAAACATGATGACATTTTTGTCTGAAACCGGGATGCGGGCAGGGAAGCGTCCGGCTCAGACTGCGGCTTTGAGGGAGAAAAAACCTGTAAAAGAGATCCGGGAAGGGAATGAATTATGTTTCGGCTCGACACAGATTTTAACAGGTGCGCGGATGGTTTGTTTGTTGCGGGTTTTCCTTTCGTAAGGTATAATGGATAATTGTTATCAAATGGTAACTGCCGGAAAACTCAGGCTGCGGCAACCGACGACAACGCAGCAGCCGGCAGCAGGATGGTGTTTCAGGCTTTTAAGCTATAGAAATCATTGAAACGCCATGCCGGGATTCCGGCCGGTTACGTAAACAAGGATTCTTATCAGGGCAGATGGAAGAATTTGAGATAAAGGAAAGAGAAAAGAAGGCGCCCTCCCGTGTCAGCGTTTTGATGGTGCCGGAGCGGGGAGGGGATGTCAGATCCTTCAGAACCTCCATAGATTTCATTGTGATAGTGGTGATCGCATTTGTGATCCTTATAGCAGCGGGTGTGGTCTACGTTATGCACGCCACCGACAGAGAGGATATATTAAGGGCTGAAAACGAGGCTTTAAGGCAGCAGCTGGCGTCGCTTTCAGAGGACATGATCGTCCTGCAGGCAGACAAGGAAAATCTTGAAAATGAACTCCGGTCTGCAAGCGCGCTGCTTGAATCAAAGAGTGTGGCCGAAGAGATCGAGCAGCAGACGGAGGAGATGGATCTGAACTACGTTCCGACGGCACTCCCGGTTTCGGGAGTTGTTTCTGTGCCCTCACCCTATTCACCGGAGGATCAGTTCATTACCTTTACCACAGGAGTGGGTGCAAAGGTGGTCGCCAGTGCCGACGGAAAGGTGATCTATTCGGGAGAAAGTGTGGAGCACGGATTTGCGGTCAGGGTAGATCATGAAAACGGCTATGTCACAACCTATTACGAACCCTCAAGACCGGCAGTGGAGGAGGGAAAGGTGGTTCGCCGGGGAGACACCCTTTTTGAGATCGAGGGAGAAGATCAGGTGCTGACCTATCAGATCTCATATGAAGATGCGTTTATAGATCCCTACACGGTGATGGACATAGATGGATAAGTTAAAAAATATATTCAACATAGGGAGGAAGGATATGATACTGGACAGTAAGGACAATGCCTGGCTTGAATACAGCAAGTCAGACAGGGAGGAGCTTAACACTATCTGTGACGGATACATGGATTTCCTGGATAAGGGAAAGACGGAGAGAGAGTGTGTCAGGATCGCCGAGTCCATGGCAAAGAAGGCCGGATACAGGGATCTGGATGAGATCATAAGAAAGGATGCGCGAATCAAGCCGGGAGATAAGGTCTATGCATCCTACATGGGAAAATCAATAGCCCTTTTCAATATCGGGAACGAGCCACTGGAAAACGGGCTTCAGATACTCGGAGCCCACATAGACAGCCCCAGGCTTGATATCAAACAGAAGCCGGTCATTGAGGACGGGGGGCTGGTCTATCTTAATACCCACTACTACGGCGGGATCAAGAAATACCAGTGGGTGACCATTCCTTTGGCTCTTCACGGGGTGATCATAAAGACGGACGGGACACAGGTTGACATAAATATTGGGGAAAAGGATGACGAGCCTGTTTTCTGTATCACGGATCTCCTTCCCCACCTTGCATCTGAACAGATGGAAAAGAAGTTTTCCAAGGGTGTCGAAGGGGAAAATCTTGATCTTCTTGCAGGGAGCATTCCCCTTAAAACAAAGGAAAAGCAGGCTGTCAAGGCGGCTGTCCTGAAGCTGTTAAAGAGTAAATATGACATAGACGAGGCGGATTTCATGTCTGCGGAGCTGGAGGCTGTTCCTGCGGGAAGGGCACGGAGCCTGGGACTGGATGAGTCCATGGTCCTTTCCTACGGCCAGGATGACAGGGTTTGTGCATACAGTTCTCTTGCGGCCTTTTTCTCGGTTCCAGATGTTGTCAGGACTGCCGTGTGTCTTCTCGTGGACAAGGAGGAGATCGGAAGTGTCGGCGCCACGGGTATGAGATCAAAGTTCTTTGAAAACGCCCTGGCTGAGATCATGAATCAGGCCGGGGTCTACAATGAACTTTCCCTGAGAAGGTGTCTGGCCAGATCCAAGATGCTTTCAAGCGATGTTTCGGCTGCCTTCGATCCTCTTTATGCTTCTGTTTTTGATAAATCAAATTCAGCCTTCTTCGGAAGGGGAGTTGTTTTCAACAAATATACGGGTTCAAGAGGCAAGAGCGGCTCCAATGACTGCAACGCCGAGTTCTTTGCCGAGATCAGGAGCATTCTTGAAAGCAGGAATGTTGCCTATCAGACCTGTGAGCTGGGAAAGGTTGATGCTGGCGGAGGCGGTACCATCGCCTACATCATGTCCCTCTACGGAATGGAGGTTGTTGACTGCGGAGTGGCGGTGCTTTCCATGCACGCACCATGGGAGGTTACGAGCAAGGCCGACATTTATGAGGCGGTTAAGGCATATCGGGCCTTTATCTCCGTCTGACCGGCGTGTTTTGAGCCTTGTTCACTGCCGGTTGAAAGCAGCATCAGCCGGCTGACGGAGCATTTTGTGGCTTCGGACAGAAGATCAGTTGATCCTGCGTAGCTGTTCATAAGGAGAGGGGTGTTGAACAGCTGCGATTTCAGCGGTATCGCTTTGGGGAATTTTGGAGTATGAGCAGAAAAAAGAGCATTGCATATATGATCGGTGAGATGGACAACTCCTTTTATGAGAGCATCATAAAGGGAGCCAGGATGGCAGCCGAGGAGCAGGGGATAAACCTGCTCATAGTTGAGCACGGCTTCGTCCATTCCTCCGAAAACAGGAATTCCGTGAAGTATCAGAGCTTCCATGAGGTAGATGATCAGAAGAACACGCTTGCCTCAATAATCACTACCGACAGCGTGGATCTTGTGATCCTTTCTCCTTCCTCCATCTGCGATGACTCGGAATCTGCTGAAAAGTTTCTGGCATATTTTTCGAATAAAAAGAAACTCATCGTGGCAGATTACGTTCAGGGTCTGCCCTGTATCCAATATGACAACAAAAAGGGCGTCAGGGAAGCACTGGAATATCTGATCAACGAAAAGGACTGCACAAAGATAGCCATGTTTGCCGGAAACAGGGACAACAGGGATGCCAATGAGAGGCTGGAGGCCTATAAGGAGGTCTTGGGTGGACACGGGATCCCAATCCTTCCGGGTATGATCGAATATGGCGAATTTACCGGTCTTTGTATGGACGAGGCCAAGAAACTCATTGAGAATAATCCGGGTGCCGAGGCTTTTTTCTGTGCCAATGATGCCCTGGCAATAACCCTGTGCAGGGCCTTAAAGGAAAAAGACATACGCATCGGACGAGATGTCTATGTGGTTGGATTTGACAACAGCGTTGAAAGTACCCAGTGTGATCCCCAGCTTGCAACGGTAAATGCCGATGCGGTGAGCCTTGGCTACGAGTCGGTTATACTTGGCTCAAGGATGATCGACGGTGAACAGCCGGGTGTGACCTACATTGAATCCTTCTTTGTTCCCAGAGCCTCCTGCGGCTTTGAACCCTACAGTGAGATCGTTCAGATCGAGAGGAGAAAGGACATCGGCTTAAATTCCTTCTATGATGTTGACAGGATCAGCGAGAAGGTGGTGGAATTTGTATTTACAGGCATAGTCCACGACTATCAGGCAGAATGCCAGAAAAAGCTGATCGAGGACTCCATCAGAAGGATAATCAGCAGGTACTTCGGTAATGTCGTCAAAAGAAACACCTCGGATGACATCTACATCGAATTTGCCAACATGATAGAAAGAGGCGGACTTGAATATATCGATCCGGTCAGGCTTTTCAGGGTTTTTGAGACCATATACAACATGTACTGCGCAAAGGATATGACCATGACAGGCCGGGCGGAGGTTGAGACACTTCTTTCAAAGCTGAAGAGAAAGGTAGTGGAGCTTCTGTCCAATAAGGCAGACAATGTCCGCAAGGTCGAGGAAAATGTGGAAAGGACCATATCCTTCTTTTCCACAAATCTCATGCATCTGAGCGGCGGGATGGAAAAGGAATGTCTTCAGGTCATTAAGGCTCTGGAAAAGGTGGGTGTGATGGATGCCTATCTCTTCCTTTACGATGAGCCGATGATCCATGAGACCGGGGATACCTGGCACCTGCCGGACAGTCTTCTCCTAAAGACCTACAGAAACAGGGAAGACGGAGCCATGAGCGTTCCAAAGAGCAGGCAGAGGGTTAAGAAGGATGAGATCATCGGTAATCTTATCCTGACAGGAAGGATCCCTGCATCCTTCTTTGTGATCGATCTTTTCTATGATGCCAGACAGTACGGCTTCATCCTCCTGGATGTGGGAACGGAGTATTATAAATGTCTTGATATCATCGGATATCAGCTTTGCAATGCCTTAAACGGCATAATCATGCGGGATGAGGTCAGGAGCTTCCACAGGGAGAAGGAGGCCCTTCTCGAGGCATCCTTAGGATATGTTGGAGAAGAGATCGATGTGGCCGGCTTCCTGGAGCGCCGTGAGTTTGAAGGCATGGCGGCATCCATGATGCCCAGCCAGCATGACGGCGGAATAATGACCGTGACTGTTTTAAGCGGCGGAACACTGACTGAAATGGATGCCCAGTACGGAAGCCGTAATGTGAAGGACATAATAAAACAGTGCGGCATCATTCTTAAGGAAACCTATAAGGAAAATACGGTCTTTGGATATCTGGGACAGGGGATCTTTGCATCCTTCGGGGTCTACAATGACCCGGATCTGATCACCGATTCGGCTGAGAGCATTGCCGAAAGGGCAGGGGAGCTTTTCCCGGTGCTTCAGACGGCTGTCTGCGCCTTCAGGTATCATGAGGAGCTTAAGCTTACCGATATGATCTCCGAAGCAGAGGACAGGGTGAGAAACGACGGCTGAGCGGCTTAGTCCGGCATCATGTCGATGAGTCTTTCGATGAGCTGTTTTTTGACATAGACATCAGCACTCAAAAGGGTGATGAGACCGAGAAAATCAAGATAGTCAGAATCTTCACTCAGGGACTTATCCGCAGACAGGGTCTTTCTGAATTCCTCCGAGAGTTTAACGTGTTCTTCAATATCCTTTCTGAAACGGGGAAAGCATTTTTTTATCTGTTCGAATGAGGTCGAATAGATGTCCTCCGTGGACAGACCGTTTTTTTCGGTCTCAAAGTAATCTTCCCTAAGAGGTTTAAGAAGCTTGTCTATGTCGTTTATGGAAAGGAAGCTTTTCAGGTAGTAGATGTAAATAAGGAGCATCATATGCTCTTTATTGTATTTTTTCTTTTTTGGGGAAGGCAGCAGGTCATTTTTGGCATAATTATTGATCATGGTCTTGGTCATGATCTTGTCGTCGGGATGCCTTCTTGTGCTTTTAAGCTGACCCTCCATGAAGGTTGTGACCTGATCCATATAGAGGTCGATGTTCGGAATGCTGTCGGGTCTGATGTAGTCGGCACTGTCTAAGTATGATAACAGTTCTCTGAGTATTTTTTCGGTTTCATATTTCATGTTCTGGATTATACACCCGAAATTAAGCGGATTGCAATGAGATATACAAAGGAGCGGATATGATAGATTATGAGAAAGAATTGAACGGTCCCCAGCTTGAAGCGGTCAGGACCGTTGATGGTCCCGTGCTGATCCTTGCCGGGGCGGGAAGCGGAAAGACCAGAGTACTTACCTACAGGACAGCCTATCTCATAAATGAGATGATGGTTAAACCCTGGAACATAATGGCGCTTACCTTTACCAACAAGGCCGCAGGCGAGATGAAGCAGAGGATAAATGACATGACCGGCTATGATTCCGGGGGAGTCTGGGTTTCGACCTTTCATTCCACCTGTCTTAAGATCCTTTTTATTCATGCCGAAAAGCTTGGATATCAGCCCGGATTTGAGATCGCAGACGCTTCAGACCAGAAAAGCCTGATAAAGGATGTCTGTAAAAAGCTTAACATTGACACAAAGATGTATAAGGAAAAGTCCCTTATGAACGTGATCTCTTCGGCAAAGGATGAGCTGATGGGTCCTGAGGACTTTGCCATGGACAATGCCGGGGATTTCAGGATGAAGGCCTATGTGGATGTCTATTTTGCCTATCAGGAACAGCTTAAAAGAAACAATGCCATGGACTTTGACGACCTTATCATGAACACGGTCAGGCTTTTTAAGGAGTTTCCCGATGTCCTTGAAAGCTATCAGGAAAAGTTCAGGTATATCTGCGTGGATGAGTATCAGGATACCAACATGGCCCAGTTTGAGCTTGTGAGGCTCCTTGCTTCGAAGTACAGAAATCTGTGTGTTGTGGGAGATGACGATCAGTCGATCTATAAGTTCAGGGGGGCAAACATCAGGAACATCCTGGATTTTGAAAAGATATATAAGGATGCGAAGGTGATCAAGCTTGAGCAGAACTACCGGTCCACCTCCAACATACTGGATGCCGCAAATTCGGTCATTTCAAACAACAGGGGACGCAAGGCAAAGAAGCTCTGGACAAAGAGCGGGACCGGAAAAAAGATCAGGTTCAAGCAGCTTGATTCCGCCTCCGGCGAGGCAGCCTACATTGCAGACGACATCAGAAGCAGGGTAAATGAGGGCACCTCCTCCTATAATGATTTTGCCATTCTCTTAAGGACAAATGTCCAGTCAAAGGAGTTTGAGGATGCCTTCAGGGTCAGGGGCATCAACTATGAGCTGGTCAAGGGCTTAAGGTTCTGGGACAGAAAGGTCATAAAAGATGTGACGGCCTATCTTCTGACAGCCTTAAGCGGACTTAACGACATGAGAACCTCCAGGATCATTAATATTCCCAAAAGGGGCGTGGGGCAGGCAAGCCTGGATAAGCTCATGCTCTATTCCATCGAAAACGGAATGACTCTTCTGGATGCCTGCGGCGAATGTGAGGAGGCAGGGATCAGGGGAAAGACGGTCGCAGTGCTTAAGGACTTTTACAAAAGCATGAAGGATCTTAAGAAGAGAGCTGAGGGCATGCGTCTTTCCGAATTTACGGATTTGGTCTTAAAGGAAAACGGATATCTTTTTTACCTCGACGAAGAGGCGGAGACTCCGGAGGAGTATAACGAGATGATCGAATATATCGACAAGCTCAAGGAGTCTTTGGATGAATATGAGGATAACACGGAGGAACCCGACATCATAGATTTCATGAGGATCAACGGTGTGGAAGGGAACAATGTGGATGCTGCCCTTGATGAGGATGATAAGGACAGGGTTAAGATAATGACCATGCACAATGCCAAGGGCCTGGAGTTTGACAATGTATATATGGCCGGCATGGAGGATGGCCTCTTCCCCGGTTTCATGGCCGTCACCTCGGACGACCCTCTTGAGATCGAGGAGGAAAGAAGACTCTGCTATGTAGCCATAACAAGGGCCAGGAAGGATCTGACCATGACCTGTGCAAGGATGAGGATGTCAAGGGGACAGATCCAGATGCAGTCCCCCAGCAGGTTCATTAAGGAGATACCAATAGGGCTACTGGACATGAACATCAGGGTGGAGGAGAGGAAGCCTCCCGTGATGATGCAGGAAGCCCCGAAGCCCTTCGGAAAAAAGTGGAGCGGGGTAAAGCTTAAGCTTGGAAGCCAGATGGAGATAAAGGAGCCGGACTATAAGGCCGGGGACAGAGTCAGAAGCTTTAAATGGGGAGAAGGCACCGTGCTTTCCATAAACAGGGGAGAGCGTGACTATGAGGTTGAGGTGGATTTTGACACGGCAGGAGTCAGGAAGGTTTTTGCGGGGTTTGCTAAATTAAAGAGGGTGTGATATATTAATGGTGTTGCGAGGGCGGAGGGATTCCGGGAACTCGGGTCTGAACAGCAGCCGGATTTGGTGGCTGTCTGAAAAAATATATCAGAAAGGCGGAGATGTTATGGGGTTCTGCAGCGAAAACAAAGAGAGGATCGAGGAACTGATCGGTTTAGCGAAGAACGGCACGGAGGATATCTTTGGAGCCATCGGTGCCAAGAAGGATGAGCTTATGAAGAGTGCAAAGGATCTGAAGGATGTTAAGGCGAACGACCTTCTTGCGGCTGTTAAGCTGAATGAGCTTATGAAAAAGGAAGAGCCGGAAAAGAAGAAGAGTCCGATCATCACCATACTTGCAGTGATCGGTGCGATCGTTGCCGTTGCCGGCATTGCCTATGCGGTGTATAAATATTTCGCACCGGATTATCTTGAGGATTTTGATGACGACATGGATTTCGATGACGATGATGATCTGTTTGAGGATGATGATCTGGAGGAACCCCTCAAGTAATGAAAAAAGGAAATGAATATGTGGGAAAGGTGAGCCGCATTGCCTTTCCCAACAAAGGGATCGTTTGTGCCGAAGGTGAAAAGGTGGTCGTTAAGAACACTATTCCGGGACAGACGGTTTCTTTTATTTTGTCTAAAAATAAATCATCAGGTAAGGAGGGCAGGCTCCTTGAGATCAAAGAGAGGTCACCCATGGAGTGCTTTGAAGGGTGCTGCGGCGTTTATGAAAAGTGCGGGGGCTGCATCTATCAGACCATAAGCTATGAGGATGAACTGAAGATCAAGCATTCTCAGCTGGTCACTCTTTTTAACAACTTCTTTAAGTCTGAGTCTGTCTATGAGGGGATATCGGCTGAGAATATGATCAGTCCAGTCATTGCCTCTCCTGATGTTAAGGGCTACAGGAACAAGATGGAATATTCCTTCGGGGATGAGGTTAAGGGCGGCCCTCTGACTCTGGGAATGCATGTGACCGGTCATTTTAACGACATCGTTAATACCGAAGGCTGCAATATTGCAAATCCGGATCTTGAAGCCATCAGGTCTTTTTCCAGGGATTTTTTTGCTTCCACCGGTCTTCCCTTTTATCACAGATCCACCGGGGAAGGCTTTTTGAGGCATCTCCTTGTCAGAAAGGGCGTGAAAACAGGAGAGATCCTGGTTTGCATCGTGACGACCAATCCCGAAGAACACCGGCAGATCCTGGAGGACTATGCCGCCGGGCTTGGGGGGCTTTCTTTAAAAGGGAGGATTTCGGGCGTTCTTAACATTGTGAACAATAGTGTGGCTGATGCTGTGAAGGCCGAAGATATCCATATCCTTTACGGAAAAGATTTCTTTTTTGAAGAGGTTCTGGGTCTTAAGTTCAGGATCACCCCCTTTTCCTTTTTCCAGACAAACACCCGTGGTGCTGAGATCCTCTATAAGACTGCGGCAGATCTCCTTCCCGTGAAGGGGACGGTATTCGACCTTTACAGCGGGACAGGCACCATTGCTCAGGTTCTTGCCTCCCGTTGTGATCATGTTCTTGGGATCGAGATCGTTGAAGAGGCTGTTCTTTCTGCCAGGGAAAATGCTGCACTGAACGGGATCGGAAATGCCGGGTTCATAGCCGGCGATGTACTTAAATGTCTTGAAAGCATGGAAACAAGGCCGGATGTCATCGTGATGGATCCGCCCCGTGACGGAGCAAGCCCCAAAGCCTTAAAAAAGATCCTGAGCTACGGCGTTGAGCATATCCTTTACATCTCCTGTAAGATAACCTCCTTCATCAGAGACCTTAAGGAATTTACCGAAAGCGGCTACAGGCTGCAGGCTGTCGTGCCTGTAGACCTTTTCCCACGGACGGCGAATGTTGAGACTGTATGTTTATTGTCCAAACTTCATGAGGCAAAGCATCACATCGAGGTTAAGGTGGATATGGACGAGCTGGATCTGACCAGTGCGGAAGCCAAGGCTACATACAAGGAGATCCAGGATTGGGTGCAGGAGAAGTACGGATTTCATGTGACAAATCTGAATATTGCTCAGGTTAAGCAGATACATGGGATCATCGAGCGGGAGAACTATAACAAGGCGAAGTCTGCAGATAGCAAGCAACCGGGATGCCCTGAAGAGAAGGTTAAGGCGATTGAGGATGCCATGAGACATTTTCAGATGATATAAGAGGAATGTTTTCAAATATAAAAACTGATCTTGCACTAAATCCGATAACCCAAAGGTTTTCGGAGATGGATGATTATGAGTTAAAGAAAGGGGGGCGAATCCACTTCGCCCCTTTTGCAATATGTTTACTGTTTTTAAGAAAAAATGATTTTACGCAAATGTTCGATTATCGGTTTATCAGTTCAGCAGCCATCTTAAACAGATCATCTGCAGATACATCATCATTGGTGAAAATAAGATAGCGTACACCATCTTTTATGAAAGAGGCATTGCTGAAGAAATATGTTTCTTTTTCGCCACCATAGCTTACGAAAAAGTGATCATTATTCTCCTTGCGTTCCTGCACCGATGCCTCAAGGGGCTCATTTTCATCAGGGAGTATAAGGTACTCATCGTAATTGAAGTTGACGGTAATTCCATCTATTGTACGGCTTTCGGTAGGGGTACGATTCTCATCATCTGATAAGTTGTAGGACAAGGTGAGATTAACGATATCGCCGTCCTCATTCTTGTAAACAGCGCGTAGATCATCCCATTTGCCAAGAGTATTCCCTGAATCATCCTTTCCGGCAACATATACAGTATTACCACCGTCAAAAGAATAGCCGCCCAAGGAATCCGGGAAATCCGGCATCTTTACTTCAGCATTTTCCTGACGGTCTGATGTGGCAGAATTCATTTCTGTAGCAGAAGAATAATCGTAGTTTGCGTTGGATGAAGCTGTGTACATAATGATCTTTGATGCGGCGAATACAGTTCCACCGGTGACTAAAAGACAGGTTGCAGCAATAGCTGCGGCTTTTGGTAATGTCCATTTATTCATGTTGATTCTCCTTTGTTCGCTATGTGTTTGTATGATTTTTTCTGTGATACGCTTCTTATTTTCCGGGGAAAAGCGGAGCGCATCCATGGTTTTCTTGAATTCATCTTCAAATGTCTTTCGCATAGTGAGATCCTCCTTATGTTGCGATATTGGGTTGTGTTTCGCTCCGACTTTCCAGAACAGATTTCAGTTTCTTTCTGCCACGGGCAAGGTATGCGGAAACCGTATTTTCCGGTTTTCTGAGGATAGAAGCAATCTCTTTTACCTGGTATCCCTCGTAATAATGTAGATAGATGCTGATTCGGTAATTCTTTGGCAGTTCCATGACCAATGGGAGCAGGTCTGATTCCGGCTCTTTTGGTGCAGGAATATCATAATCTTCATCCAGTACAGCTACCCGTTTCCAAAAGCTTGTCCGCAGATGGTCTTTGCAGGCATTTATTGTTGTACGGATAATCCATGCTTTCTCGGCGGATGGGTCAGCGAACTGATAATCCTTTGCTAAAAGCTTCATGAATACATCCTGACAGATATCCTCGGCATCCTGTGTCTGCTTCAGATACATATAGCTGATCCTTAAGATCGTGTCTGCATATTTGTTTACCAAGTAATCTGCGTTGTCTCTGTTCATGTAAGGCATTGACTTTACCCCGTTTCTTTTGAAGGCCTTCACTTATAAAACGAATATCGGCATGGAAATCTGACACTTTTATTAAATATTTCTTGACAAGTTGGGTTTATAGCTATAAACTAATAATAGTTTATAGCTATAAACCAAGGAGGGATGATAGATGACGAGTATTGAATTGGCGGCAGTGCAGGAGCGTTTCGCAGATATCGTCTGGGCGAATGAACCGATATCGTCGGGAGATCTGGTGAAGGTATGTGAGAAAGAACTGAACTGGAAGAAACCAACCACATATACGGTTCTCAGGAAACTATGCGAGAAAGGTCTGCTTCAGAATGTGGACGGTATCGTTTCTTCCCGTATCAGTAAAGAAGAGTTTTACTCGGCTAAGAGCGAACAGATCATCGAAGATTCTTATGAGGGATCGCTTCCGGCGTTTATTGCGGCATTCACCTCACACAAGAAACTGTCAAAAAAAGAGGTTGATGAGATCCAGAAGATGATAGATGCCTTTAAGAAGGAGGGGTAAGAGCCATGAGTGCTTTATTCTTAAAAATTCTGAATCTTTCCATAAACGCATCCTGGCTGATATTGGCTGTAATCGCAGCCAGACTGCTGCTTAAAAAAGCTCCCAGATGGATATCGTGCCTGTTATGGGGGCTTGTTGCTGTGAGACTCCTTTGCCCTATCTCATTGGAGAGTGTGCTCAGCATCTTACCAAGTGCAAAAGTAGTTCCGGATAATATCGAGATGGTGCAGGATCCGCATATTGATTCCGGAGTCAGGATCATTGATAATGCAGTGAATCCGGTTATTGAGAAATCTTTTTCGCCGGATGCTGCTTCAAGCGTGAACCCGATGCAGGTAGTTGTATTTATGGGCAGTATCATATGGCTGACCGGTATGGCAGCGATGCTTTTGTATGCGCTTATCAGCTATTTTTTATTAAGGAGAAAAGTACGGGCTTCCGTTGCCATGAATGACAGAGTTAAGGAATGCGATGAAGTGGATTCGCCCTTTATCCTTGGGATATTCAGACCGGAAATCTATGTTCCGTCAGGAATAAATGAAGACACCCTTGAACTTGTGATAGCGCATGAAGAGGCACATCTGAAAAGGCATGATCACTGGTGGAAGCCTTTTGGATTTGTATTACTTGCGATACATTGGTTTAATCCTTTGTGCTGGGTGGCGTATATTCTGCTTTGCCGGGATATAGAAGCTGCCTGTGATGAAAAGGTCATAAAGGATAAGGACAGGGAATATATGGCGGCGTATTCGCAGGCTTTGCTCGATTGCAGTGTGAATCGCAGGATCATCGCTGCATGCCCGCTGGCATTTGGTGAAACAGGAGTAAAAGAGCGGGTCAAGGGTGTGCTGAATTATAAGAAACCTGCGTTTTGGGTGATTATAGTGGCTGTTATTGCCTGTATTGTTGTGGCGATATGTTTCATGACGAACCCTGCGAAAAGAATAACGTTGCCGGACAATCCGGTGGTTTTTTCCATCCATGACAATCCGGATGGATATATTGAATATCATTGGGAAGAGAATGGCCTTGTGTACGTTCCGTATATGCCTCTTGATCCGGGACTTGCAGGCGATTGTATAGGATATGATGAGCTTGAGGGGGAATTTGAAAGCTATGTATGCAAGGTGGATGGCTTATCGGAAACGGAATGGATATGCGATGTCTCTTCTGAAACAGTGAACGGTCATACGGCCGGCATGATCATGAGAGAGATTAATGTAAAGAAGGTGCCGGAGGGTTGGGAGTCAGAATATAAATGGAATATTCCTTATACGGATTATGTGGGTGATGCACCTACAGTCACTGAAATAGCAAGTCGTCTCCCATATCCTGAGGAATATCAATATGATCATATTGAGATACAGTCCGGTGAAGAGCCATATGGATTGACGGTATTTCTAAAAGGAAAACCTTCTATTGATGCCACGCAGTTTCAAACGGCGGCGAACAAGGCATTTGAATCAATTGGAAATCTCGGAAGCATAACCTTTTCTGTAGTTGATTCAGAAGAGACGGTTACTTTCCTGGCAGCTGAAGATATCATCACAGATGACCTCGGAAGTGGTGCAATATCTAATGAAAGTGTTACGGATTGGATGGATATCACACTTCCCAGTGGATACAGTATCAGCAGTTTCCGTGATGACATTGGCTGGCAGGGAGGAGCCTTGATCCTGCCAAGATCCTATGATATAGCTGCAGGATTTGACTCTGCCCCTTCTGAATGGATTTATTCCGGGCTGATCAGTCGGATGCCCGCGGACAATACCGGGGTAACTTATAAGAATGGAATTCCTGATCTGTCCGGGATTCCGATGAACAATCATACAGATGCAGAATATATAAAGGTAATCGGCTTGGAACGTTCAAATATGCAGTGGCCGGCCATAATGCTAAAGGAGAACCATGACCTTTATACGGCATCGGATATGAGCCGGCTTTCCGCATCCGGCATAGATACGGAGGCGATGGATCTTACAAGCGATTATTGGAGTTTCTGGTTTGTGAAGGAGGGGGAGGATACTTATTATCTCCTTACACTTTCTGCAAAGGATTTCACGCAGGAAGAGGCGGAAGAAATAGCAAGTACGGTAAGCATTAAGTAATTCAAGATTAAAAAAGAGATTGAAAAATGGAAAGGGCATAAAGTTATCATGAGGTAATGGCGATAATAAGATTGAGATAACTATAACTATATCTTTTTGTGCTTATCAGGGAGGATAGCACAAATCAAAACTACAAGGAGATAGGAAACATGGCTGGAATGTACGGAGTGTCTGCATATCAGCAGACAAACAAATCCTGGGAAGCTAAAAATATCAATCCTGTAGCTGGACATGCATCAGATAATAGTCAGAAGGTGTCAGCAAAAAATGACATTCTTCAGATTTCAAAAGAAGGATATGCAATGCAGAAGCAACAGAAATTAAGCGCGTCATCCGGAAAAGATGAATTGGGAATCAGCCTGGGTGATAAGGAAGGAGAATACATCATACATTTCTCTGATTCGGCTATGGTGAATCGTACAGTTTCCCGTGGGCATCTTACCGTGAATGGAAAGAAACTTGAACTGTCTGATAATCAAAAAGAAGCACTTAGCATGGCAGATAAGGAGGCGGAAAAGAAAAGAATTGCAGCATATCAGCAGTATGTGATGGAGCATGAGGCGGCTGTTGTTAGGCAGCAGGCTGAAGCACTAAGTCATGCTTTTGACAGTACAAATGATCCGCTAATGAAATTACTGGATTCGTCAGATGATGCTGAAAAGAAACGGACAAAGGAAGATATGCTATATGGAGTGGAATGGTCTGATTTCAAATGGGAAACATTTGAGACACAGATGAAGGTTATGCCTGGTGAAGAGAACGTGATAGGGACGGTTTCTGTTGAAAGCCGCTTGATACAAGGAGGTATAGATCATGATAATGATTAGGGATTTTAGCAACATGTTCCAGCAGATGTCCGGCATGCCAATAAACAGTAAGGGAGGAAAGGCTATGCTGAAAAAATACGGCATAGATACCAACAGCGCCCAGTATAAGGCTGCCATGAAACAGATGTCTCAGAGCGCAGGAGGCGGAGTTGGTTACACTAATCCCCAGGCTATTAAGAATGTAATGTCAGGGTTTGATAAGGATGGGGATCGCATCAATGCTTTTGGTGTGGCCGGCATGGATGCAACAGGGATTCCACAGTCGCAGAGGCACAAAATCATCAGTGTTTCCGAAAAGTCAAGGCAGGATATGTTTGACGAGACAAAGAGGCATTTCCTGCAGGAAAACGGCGTGGGAAACGGAGATACAACAAGACGCTCAGAGGTTTTCACGAGATATCAGTTAAGCGTTCCTAAGAGTGACCGGCTGAAAGGAACATGGACACTTGGACAATATGAGAGAGCATATAGACAGGCCTTTTATGACGCCTGTAAGAATGCTGATCCCAAATGGGAGATCGGTAAGGATATTCCGGCAGGTGCATTGGATGGCATCACCAGAGAGAGTATTGATCCTGTATTATTCACCGAATAGATCGGTGGCGGCGTAAAACCGCATAGTTCCTTGATATTTTAATACTGTTGCTTTCATCTAATAGATGAAAAAAGAGCTTCTGATTTGGTATAATTTAGGTGTCC
>Ga0310695_10001335_pt1 | contig 59021 bp, 45 predicted proteins | sample RumenRJG_04DNA_FD_203882 | JGI IMG/M metagenome (GOLD analysis project Ga0310695, IMG submission 203882) | Bovine rumen microbial communities from Lethbridge, Alberta, Canada - RJG_04 (v2) (version 2) | ecosystem: Host-associated > Mammals > Digestive system > Stomach > Rumen | place: Canada...
AGATTTGTTTTATTTTTATTGCAACACTAAGTTAAGTGAATCTTCTGACATGGCAAAATACTGGGTAATATATTATTACTCAGTATTTTAAATTTATTTCTAACAATATGTGTTGCGGAATTAAGGATATGGACGAGTCCTATCTTGAACTAGCATCAAAACGTCGTGAAGAGTTGGAGAATGAGGATGTTCGTCAGGCATATAAAGAAATGGTGCTGGTGGATTTCAATGGTGCCATCCAAGCCGAACAACCTCATCATGTGCTTGTTGGCAGGATTGGTTCTGAGGAACAATGGGAGTGGTTTGAGAAGACTCATACATACATTCTGCCAATCAGCAAGATTCTATCGATGCCGAAGCTGTTGGGTGCTGAGTATGTACTGGCTTTTTTGGGCAAAGACCCGAAAAGAGCACAACTCTGTAGGATATCGTCTGTAAAGCCACAAGTGAAGACTCGCGAACAGGTGGCGGAAATGGCATCACATAACTCTGATTATAAGCCTACACGCGACAACACTTACTGGCTTATCCATTTGGAAAAGCCTTTGGATGAAACGAAAGACAAGGTGTTTAACAAATCGTTACTCTTGAACCTGCAGGAGCAGCGTGGAGCCTATTGGATAAAGAAATACGAAGAAGCTATCAGGGCGTTCGAGTGACCTCTTGTAGTATCTGACTGATTTTACACCAATAGTAATATGCCTCTGGGTTACCGCGACGAATCTTAGCTACCTCTTTGCTGATAACAGGACTTATGGTCATATTCTTCAAATCAGTGACATTGCCTGAGTATTTCTCGATTTTGTTCAGACCGTATTGGATGATAGTGGCCAGATAGGCCGCTTTGGCGGCATCGATGATAGCCATGTCGAGGGTATACCTGCCAACATAGATATGGCTCTTCAATTTATCCACACCTTCTTTCAGCAATTCAAAGTCTTCGTTGGGATCAATCTTTCCTCGAGTGGCCAGAGCAAGTGCTGTATTCCTGATGTCGTCGTAAACAATGCTGAGGTCTTCTCCCTTTCCACGATAGGACGACAACTCAACAACGGCTATCGACTTAAAAGTCTCTGCCGTTGTGGCAATGTCCTCGACGGCATCAAACAACCTGCCAACGTCGTGCAGCTGCTTGGCAACGTTGATAGTGGAGTTATGGGCGCCTTTATAATATGGCACGCCACAGGTGTTGGGTGCAAAAGCTGTTAATTTATCACCCAGCATGTCGGCTACTGAGGGCACGCGTATAATGGTTTCGCTGCCATCGGTCTTAATGAACGGATGCGACAGAGGTTTATCCTCGATTTGGTGATAGTGGTTGTCTTCAAAAAGCACGTCCAAAAGCACAGAGTCCTCTATCTGGTCGGAATAAACCACCTCGAAGAATGATTTGTAGTGACCCTTGGGTATATTGCCGTTTCTGTTCTCACGACGGATAACCTTGCAATTAGTAAATCCGTATTTGTCGCAGTTCTGCAGATACTGCTCGATGTCAGTACCAGGGGGGCAAAGCACATCGATGTCTATTGAGAGTCTACGCGCCTCGCTGCCAAGAATCAGCAGGAGGCTGGTTCCTCCCTTGAACGTCAGCGGACATCCTTCTTTGACAAGCATCTCTAAAAGTGAGAAAGCGCGAATCACCTTCTCAACCAATTCGGGGTGTTTGAATTTATGTGATGAACAGACCTTATCAATCCACTCCTTCTCAAAGCATTCCTTCTGTATCATTGTTCTTGATGGTTTCTAAATCTTTCTGTATAGAGTCTTTTGCATTCCTGCGGTCGGCATATCTTAGCAGGCGATTCCTGTTGACATCGTAATGGTTGATGGCTGTTCTGAGCATCTCCATATTCTCATAGCCGTGCAGATAATAAAAATCTGCATCGACCCTTGTGTCAACAAGCAGTTTCTCGAGTGTAGGCACAGGCACCTTTCCGTCGAGGGTCAATGGAGCCTCTGTCACCAATGGCTTTACGATGATGTTTTCTTTGCTGAAGTCGATGTATGTTGTTGCAATCTCCTTCGTTGGTGCCAGGAATATGCGCCCATTATACTTTGGAAGCAGCATGTCGAAAACGCTCTGTGTCGTGTCTCGATTTGTCTCGACATAAATAGTGTTGTTTGGCATCATGTCGTGCAACAAAGGCGTAATAACATTGGCACTATATACACAAAAATCAGCAAATGGATACTGCCCTGATAAGGAACGGTATAATGAGCGAATCTTTGCACTCGCCTTTACTATAAATGTATTAGCAGACTGCAATGTATAGACCCCACGGCCAACTCTGCGCAACTTGCCATTACGGCATAATTTGCCCAAATACCAGCTGAGCTTGGCTCTCTCAATGCCAGAAAACACATCTGCCGGTATGTCATCAACTGAGAACTGTTGCATATTGGATGCATAGTTCAGGATTCTGTCGCTTACTCCTATCATTGCTATAATTTTAAGATGGTGCAAAGATAATTACAAATCGGCAAATTTCCAAATTTTTGCCGTTTTGTGACCTCATTATTAAAGATTATTAGCAGTTTGGACTACAACACATAGAACTTTTCCGTAATATCAGAATTGCATTGAAAAAGTTAAATAAGATCAAAAATGGATCCGTCTTGGAGCCAACGATCGGTGTTGATCTGCTTTTTTCGTATCTTTGCACGCATGAAGAAGAAAAGTGAAATGACTCATAAGGAGGCCGTGAGAACGGCTCTTGAATTGTTAGGCGGGAAAGCTCACCTGAAGCAGATATATCCAGTAGCTATAAAGTTGATAGGTGACAATACTCATTCAGTAGATATAAGGGCTACTATTCGCCGAGAGTTGAACTCCAGCCCTATGGATTTTAAAGCAACCCCTGATGCAGAGGGCTGGTGGGAACTCATTTCATATCAGGAAGAAGTGAGAAATTTAAAAGAAATCATTGAACAGTTGGTGGCGATTCCAAAGACTAATGATTTTATGAGGGATTTTCTGAAAGAAGTAATGAATGTATACAAACATGACAGAATGAAAGTCGATCTGTTAAGGATCGTATTAAGGAATCTTGACTACGAGGATGAGGCGCTTGTACTTGATGCTTGGATAGGGGAGAAAGAGGATGCTGTAAAGAATGCCTTATTGAAAATTGCCGAGAAAGCTAATGGGAAAGGACAAATAGGATTGTTGACCATATCAGATAAAGAGATAAAGCAGGCGATTTTAAACTTACTATCAGCCAAAGACGAAAATGATGAATTGATTTTTAAGAACAAGAAACAGTGGTGGGCTGTTTATCGGGTTCTTGCCACATACTGTAACTATCCTTTACAGAGGACAGCTTTCGTCACGAAAATGAACAATCTTGAATTAGGTGATATTGATGAAAAAAGGAAATACACATACGATTCTTTGTGTGCTGCGCCCAAAGAGGTTCCATATTTGGCAACGAGTAAACCGGATACTTGGGATGCTCTGAAAGACAAGAGCGATAACTACATGCAACAATATGTCGTAGCTGATTTCCTTATGCAAGAACTTGGCATTAAATCATAATAGAATTCCAATAACAATTCCAAAATTCCAATAATCAGTCCCAACTCAGATTTTCTCTGGGTTGGGATTATTTTATGTCTACCTTTGCAAATGAATTTGCGAGAACAGGCTGCGGCTCAGCAATTCGAGCGAGCTCGATTGCATTCGCACTTGCACTGTCCTTGCCGACGAAAAATTTCTCGATTATGAAAACAAAGAAAAGTCAGATTCTGAAAGAGGTCGTTAGGGACGTTTTGATTGTGTTGGGGTTGGCAATGGTGGTTGTTGCACCGATTGCTTTTGTGTTGTTTATGATGTGGGTTCAACAAATTATTTGTGGGTAGAAAAAATCAACGCGTGGTAGACCACGCATATTGTTTAACAATTTAAATACTTTATTTTTATGGTAGAAAAAATGATTGTGAAGGTGGTAGGGAACTACTCCGAGAATGATTGGCAGAACAACCGTACTGGTGAAAAGAAGCTGATCAAATCTATTCAGGTTGTACTGAAAAACGGACGCGAGGGCTATGTTGCCGAGGCATCCGGTGAACTGGCGGAAAAAATCCGCGACATGAAGCTTAAGGTTGACACCCCTGTGATGGTGAACCTCTCTTTTGATTATCAAGAATCGACGAAGGATAACGCAGTGCGTTACTTCCAGCGTGTAAGGATTGAAGATTTTGTTCCTCTTGCTTTCTAACTATGCCGAGATTGTATATAGACAAAGAACAACGCCGACTTCTGACGGAAAAGTTCTCGTTGTCTCCTGCAACACTTCACGAGATTATCCACTTTCAACGTCCGGAGTGCCAACGTCATGCAGAGATACGTAACTATGCCGTAAACGAATTAGGCGTAAAGGTTTTAGACATTTAAAAAAAAAGCATCATGAAAGAACAGCTTAAAAAACAGGACATGGTGGTCGGCAAACAGTATAAAGGCTACGCATGGAGAAATGAATACGGAGAGTTTTTCTTCCGACCGTCTGCCGTCGGCTCTCGGGCTGGTCAGAAAATGAAGATCTGTGAGGAGAATGACTATTCGCTTAGCACGACGAAGGAGTTGGTTCTGGTGTATATCAAGATACCGCGTTGCGAAGGTGGGCCAACGGCCTACATCAAAGCCCTCACAGGCGTAGTAAACAAACTTATAGCAGCTTTTATGAGGTATGAAATTTGATGTTTATTTTGCACAACCGACGGCAAAGGGGTTACGTCCAGGCGTGACCCCCGAGCCGATGGAATGGAGCGACATCAAGAAGCAGATTCTGGAAAACGAGAACTGGGCGAAGCAGATTGATGACTATCGCGAAACGGGGGATGCGGAGCTGAAGCAATCCCTTCCTTCCATCAACTTCGTAGGCCGTAGCGTTAGGGACAGAGCTAACAACGCCATGATACCGACGCAATTGTTTATGATTGATATTGACCACATCCCCGAGGACAAAGATTGCCGGCAGGTGTGGGATACCCTCTGTATGAAGGTGGACTGGGACTGGATAGTGGATAACGTGATATTGGCGCACATCAGCCCAAGTGGTCACGGCATCCATATTATCTTCAAGTCGCAGGGCTACCCGACGCTGATAGAGAATATGAATGCAGTAAATGAAATCTTTAATTTTGACGAATATGGAAAGTACGACACAAAGGTCAAGGACTTCGCAAGAGTCAGTTTTGCTTTTAAAGCTAGTGAGATACTTTTCGAGAGTGCGCGGCTATTGCTTTCTACGGAGTCTGATTTTGGCACGTCGTTGGTTAACGATGCCTTCGCGGAAGAGATTCAAGATGGTGATTCGTCAAAAACACCGACGAAGACGAAAGCATCGCGCACGATCAGTGGCAATGTACCCGAACTTTCAGACGAAGAAATAAAGAAGTACGAACAGATGGAGTTTCGCGGAACGCCCTTGATAAACATCGTGAAAAAATGGGTAGAGCACCGTGGTACACCTGACGCAGGAGAGGTACACAACTATTACAACGAGATGATAAAATACTTCCGTAATATCACCTCGAACAATAGAAAGTGGTTGTTTGCCATCCTGCCGAAGTTCGGACATTCGGACGAAGAGTGCTGGAGCCAAATTGTGAGTATCACGAAGGCAAATACGCTTTCGAGGATTGACAAGGAGTTTTATTTCTGGCTTAGGGATAGCGGCTTTTGGGTCGCTCGCGAAGGGGAGGCGAATGCCTTGAAGGAGTACATGATGAGCGACGAGGAAAAGGACTCCAATAAAATGCCGGCGTTGCCGCCCGTGTTCCGCGAGTTTGTGAAGTCGGCACCGAAGGACTTCCACCTGTCGGTCATCAATGCGCTGATGGCCATTATGGGTTTCCTCTCTACTTACGTGAAAGCGAAGTATCCGTATGACGACCGATGGCATACGTGCTCGTTCTTCTCAATCATCTATGCACCAGCGGGAACGGGTAAGGGTTTCGTTGAGCGACTGTTGGACAAGCTGATGGACTATGTCACGTTGCGCGATGCCGTGCAGTCAATGAGAGAAAACATCTATCTGCGCATTATCTCAAAGAAAGGTGCTAACGACAAGTCGCCAGATCTGCCACATACTTCACTGCGTGTCATTCCTTCGAAGAATTCCGAGGCGGAGTTTCTGACGAAGCAGCAGGATAATCACGGGGCCCACATGTTTACCTATGCCGCCGAGATGGACGAATGGGCGAAGGGTGAGAAGGCTGCAGGTGGTAATAAGAGCGACATGATACGTGTGGCGTGGGATAATGGTGAGTATGGTCAGCAGTTTAAGTCGGCCAATACCTTTAGGGGCAAGGTTCGCCTATACTGGAACGTGCTGATTACGGGTACGATGGCACAGGTAAACAACTATTTCAAGAACGTAGAAAACGGTCTAGTAACGCGTTGCTGCTATACAACCATCGAGAACCAGGAATTCCAGCTTGCTACGCTGTGGAAACCTATCCCTGCAAAGGGCTTGAAGATTATAGAGAACTACTGCAAGCGGTGTGATGAAAATACGTACGAAAAGCCCTGCACAGTAGATTTGGAAGAAGCGCAGATGTTGAGCGATGATGAATTCGACGAGCAGGTGGATTGGCACTTCCAGATCAAGGAAAAGCAGGAGGTGGATCTGTCGTGGATTATGCCGACCATTGAGAAGTTCCAGAAGGAGCAATGCGACAAGGCGGCATTGGCCTATGACAAAGCGCGTGACACGTTCCGCAGGCGCGTGGGTGTTCGTGGCTTCCGCCTGGCACTGTTATGTACGACGCTCTATCAGACGGTTGGAGCGAGAGAACGGAAGATTATCTGTAATTTCGTCGACTGGTGGATGCATCAGGATATCGAGTGTACCTTGCAACTATGGGGCAAGAAGTACAACGATGTCGTAGACAACGCCAATCAGGCAAACATCTCACAGCGTGACGTGTTCAAACAGCTGAAGGATGAGTTTACGAAGGATGACCTGTATGTCGTGTGTAAACGCGAAGGTATCAAGACAAGACTGACAAATATTATTTGGCAGTGGAAGGATGGTAAGCACATTGAGGAAGTAGTTAAGAATAAACGTTGGAGAAAAATCACGAAACATGAGACCAAGTAAATTCGTAGAATCAATCATCAGGCAGGTGAATCCTATGGAACTGCCAAAGGAAGACGGAACAGCTTACGTTTTCTTGAATAGTCAGGAGAACTATGTATACGTCATGAATAAGATATACACAATAGCACCAAGGGGCTATGTGGATATAGAAGTGGTACTCTGTGGATTGTATAACTGGAAAATGTCGAAGGCAAACGACACTTATATCTACTGGTTTAAGAATAAGTTCGGGAAACGTTATCATATCATAGAGTATGGAGAACAAAAGACGAAGGCGTTTATGCGAAAGTTCCTTATAAGCCTGCATGAACGAACGCATACCCCCTTCGACCTGTTGGCTTTTGACATTGCTTATAAAATGCATCTGGAGTACATCAATTCTAACAAATTAAAAGTATCTGAAAATGGACAAAGAAACGAAAAGTAAGCCGAGGGGCATTCGTAACAACAATCCCCTGAACATCGTGCAGACAAACGACAAATGGCAGGGTCTGCGTGAGCCGCAGTATGACAAGCGGTTCTGTGAGTTTATCGACATGGCGCATGGCTATCGTGCCGCGTTCATCATCCTGAAGAACTATATCAAGAAACACGGGTGGGTAACCATCGAGCAGATCGTGTCGCATTGGGCTCCAAAGAATGAGAATGACACGGCGGTGTATATCTTTGCGGTGTGTAACTTCATGGACGTAAAGAAGGACCACGTGATGGACTTCAAGAACATGCCGGATATGCTGATGTTGGTATCGGCAATGACGGTGGTAGAGAATGGTTCGTATTATAATCCGCAGAAGTTGTATTATGACCTGTGGAGGCCGATGTATGAAGGTTATAAAATGGCGTTTGGATCACGCAAGAACCTTGCGGCTCTCGAGTATTCGCCCGACCTGCATCACGAAATCCACGATGTGGAGTTCCAGGAACTCCTGGCGGAGCGCGTAACGGATAAGGATGATTGTTCAAGAAGGGCGTAACGCTACAAGATTTCGAGAAAAGAGCGTTATTTGTCTCAAAATAACCCCGAAATTGGGCAATAAATCAACTAAAATCCCACGTTATAATGCATAACGTGGGATTTGTTGTCTCTGGGAATAGCCCTAAATAAAGGTATTGCGAAAGATTTGCCTTTTTTGCCTTTTGCCTTTTTCTGGGCGTGTGCGCTAGGCGTCGGCGAAGACCTTGCCGTCGGCGAGGGTGACCTGGAGCTTGGTGTACTCGGAGTGGAAATCGTTTTGCAGACGGTCGAGGTAGCGGCGGCTCTCCCAATGACACATGGGGAGGTCGTGGAGCAGGTAGTTGCCGCAGGACTCGGGCTCGGTGGCAGGGACGTGGTCCTGAGTGAGGATCCACTGGAGGCACTCGATGGTGAGTTGGCGCATGTCGTGGACGGTGTAAGAGCCGGTCATGACGATGTACATGCCTGTGAGACAACCCATCGGGCCGACATAGACGACGTCGTCCTTGGCGCGGCTGTTGCGGAACCACGTGGCCATGAGGTGTTCGAGACTATGCATGGCAGCAGGCGCTACGGCGGGCTCGTGGTTGGGCTCGGTGATGCGCAGGTCGAACGTGGTGAAACCCTTGTCCTCGCGCGAGACGTAGATGCCGGGCTTGAGGTGGGTGTGGTCAATAGTGAAACTTTGAATGACTTCCATGTTATTAATTGATAATTGACAATTGACAATTGATAATTATAGGCTTTCGACGAAAGTCTTGGTGACTTGGAAAGAGTGGTCGGCGATGGTTTCCCAGAAATTGTGGTATTGAGAAGCATCGGTGTCGCGCAGGGGAATGTCGCTGATGACGCGGAAGGAGATGAAGGGGACGTGGTTGAGGTAGCACGTCTGGGCAATGGCGCACGACTCCATATCGACGGCCTTGGCTTCGGGGAAGTGGCCGAGGATGTCGCGCATCTTGTCCTTGGAATCGACAAACCAGTCGCCGGTGACGATCAAGCCAGGATGAAGGCTGATGTCTGAGGGCTGAAGGCTGAGGGCCTTGTCGAGTAGGGTGGGGTCGGCGGCATAGCGCGCGGGGAGCCCCTGCACCTGACCGTAGACGGTGGTGTCGTCGATGGCTCGTCCGCAGTAGACGTCGTGGTAGCAGAGCTCGGTGCTGATGACGACATCCTGGACGTTGATGTCGTCGCCATTGCCTCCTGCACATCCGCTGGAGATGATGCAGTCGGGGTGGAACTCGTTGATCATGCGCTGAGCGCCGAGTGCGGCATTGACCTTGCCGATGCCACACTTCTGGACGAGGACTTCAGAGGCGGGGAAAAGCTGCTGAAGTTGGCGTAACTCCTTGTCCATAGCGACAATAATACCTATTTTCTTCATATCTTTTTGCTTTTTGTGTGCAAAGTTACGAAAAAATTTGTAACTTTGCGACAAAAAGTCGCGAAGTTACTCCGTTTCGGCAAAAAAAAGAACAGGTTCTTTTGTTTTGCGCTCAACTTTTCGTAACTTTGCACGCAAAATATAGAGAAAGCGTTATGAAAAATTTCAAACAGTGGCTGCCAGACATCGTGGCAGTGGTTCTTTTTGCAGTAATATCGTTCGCCTATTTCTTCCCTGCCGACATCGAGGGACGCATCCTCTACAGGCACGACTCGTCGGCCAGCAGGGGCGCAGGACAGGAGGCATCGGAATACTACCAGCGCACCGGTGAGCGGTCGCGATGGACGAACGCACTGTTCGGTGGTATGCCGACGTACCAGATAGCTCCGTCGTACAAGAGTACGGAGCTGTTGCAGCAGGCGGAGAAGGCTTACCACCTGTGGCTGCCGGAGAACGTGTGGTATGTGTTTGCCTACCTGCTGGGATTCTATATCCTGCTGCGTGCCTTCGACTTCCGCTGGTATCTGGCCATGCTGGGCGGTATCGTCTGGGCGTTCTCGAGCTATTTCTTCATCATCATTGCCGCAGGGCATATCTGGAAGGTGATAGCACTGGCCTATCTGCCCCCGATGATTGCGGGCCTCGTGCTGGCCTATCGCGGGAAATACCTGTGGGGACTGGTGGTGACGGCACTGTTTGCAGCGCTGGAAATATCGGCCAACCACGTGCAGATGACGTATTACTACCTGTTTATCGTGCTGGCGATGGTCATTGCGTTCATCATTGACGGACTGCGGAAAAAGGAATATGCGCACCTGCTGAAAGCCACCGGCGCATGTGTGGTGGCAGGCGCGATAGCCATAGCATTGAACCTGTCGAACCTGTATCATACGTGGTCGTACGGCCAGGAGTCGATGCGCGGCAAGAGCGAGCTGGTGAAGGAGAACTCCGGCAACCAGACGTCGAGCGGACTGGATCGCGACTACATCACGCAGTGGAGTTACGGCATAGACGAGACATGGACGCTGCTGGTGCCAAACACGAAGGGTGGAGCATCGGTGCCGATGTCGCGCAACAAGACGGCCATGGAGAAAGCCGCTCCGGAGTATGAGAGCATCTACCAGCAGATAGGGCAATATTGGGGCGAGCAGCCGATGACGATGGGTCCGGTGTATGTCGGAGCCTTCGTGATGATGCTGTTTATCCTCGGTCTGTTTATCGTGAAAGGCCCGATGAAGTGGGCTTTGCTGGCGGTGACCATCCTGTCGATCATGTTGTCGTGGGGAAAGCACTTCATGCCGTTCACCGACTTCTTCATAGACTACATACCGATGTATGCGAAGTTCCGAACGGTGTCGTCGATACTGGTCATTGCGGAATTCACCATACCCCTGCTGGCACTGCTGGCACTGAAGAAAATCGTGGACGAGCCGCAGCTGCTGAAAAAGCAGACTCCGTGGCTGTACACGTCGTTTGCCCTGACGGCAGGCATGGTGCTGCTGTTTGCGCTGATGCCGAAAATGTTCTTCAGCGACTTTATCAGTAGCACGGAGGCTCAGCAGCTGAGTCAGTTGCCGGCAGAGCACCTGCAGCCGCTGACGAAGAACCTGACGGACATGCGTGTCGCCATGTTTACCGCCGACTGCTGGCGTTCGTTCTGGATCATCGTCGTGGGCACGGCCATGCTGTTGCTGTATCAATATAATAAGGTACGCAAGGAATTGATGGTGGGTGTGCTGACGGTGTTGTGTCTGGTGGACATGTGGCAGGTGAACAAGCGCTACCTGAACGACGAGATGTTTGTGTCGAAGTCGATGCGCGAGGCACCCATCGAGAAGTCGGACGCCATTGACCACATCCTGCAGGACAAGTCGCTGGACTACCGCGTGCTGAACCTGGCAACGTCGACGTTCAACGAGAACGAGACCTCGTTCTACGTGAAGAGCATCGGCGGTTACCATGCTGCGAAGCTGCGCCGCTATCAGGAACTGGTGGAGGCCTATATCAACAATGAGATCAACGGCGTGTATCGCGCTGTGGCCGGTGCTGCGGGTGATATGACGCAGGTGAACGGCGACAGCATCTATCCCGTGCTGAACATGCTGAACACGAAATACTTCATCCTGCCGTTGCAGGGTGGACAGACCGTGCCGCTGGAGAATCCTTATACGTACGGCAATGCGTGGTTTGTGGACAAGGTGAACTACGTGGACAATGCCAATGAGGAGCTGGCGATGACGGGAAAAGTGGCGCTGCGCCATGAGGCCGTTGCCGACAAGAAGTTCCGCGAACAGCTGGGCGACGCTGTCGTGCAGGATACGCTGAGCGTGGTGAACATCAAGGCCTACGAGCCCAACCAGCTGACCTACGAGGTGAATTCGGACAAGGGCGGTGTCGTGGTGTTCTCAGAGATATACTATCCCGGATGGACGGCAACGGTAGACGGCGAAGAGACGGAGCTGGGCCGCGTGGACTACGTGCTGCGCGCGCTGAAGGTGAAGCCCGGCAAGCACGAGGTGGTGCTGAGCTTCTTCCCGAAGAGTATCGACCGTACGGAGACGGCGGCCTATTCGGCGTATGTCGTACTGTTGCTGCTTATCGCGTTCCTCGGATGGAGAGCCGTACGTAGGCGCGGTGACCGTACCACGCAACCACAGCCAGACAAAGCATCGGAATAACGAACGAGATGTTGGTGCTGGGCAGTCCGAGGATGCTGATATTGCTTTCGATGATGGCTGCCTGAATGGGTGGGAAGAATGACCCGCCCAAGATGGCCATGATAAGTCCGGCACCGGCTATCTTGATGTTTTCGCCTATACCATGCAGGGCCAAACCGTAGATGGTTGGGAACATGAGCGACAGGCAGATGCTGACGGCGACGAGGCAGTAGAGGCCGTTGCGGTCGGTGAAGGTGATGGCGCCAAAGACAGCGACGATGCCGATGATGGCTGCTGACGACAGCAGACGTGCCGGTGTGAACCACTGCATGAGCCAGGTGCAGATGAAACGGCTGGCGGCAAAGAAACACAGGGCAATGACATTGAACTTCTGGGCTGTGAGGCCGGCATTCTGTTCGGCCATGCCCTCGGCCATGAAGATACGTGTACCATACTGAATGATAAAGGTCCAACAGGCCACCTGTGCGCCGACGTAGCAGAACTCGGCCAGCACGCCCTCGCGGTAGTTCTCGTATTGGAACAGTTCGCTGAGGACGGTCTTGAGGGGTTTCTGGGTATCGTCAGTCTTGAAGTCAGGCATGCGCGTGAGCCAGATGACGACAAGGATGATGACGACAACGGCCCCGATGAGGATGTAGGGTTGGATGAGCACGCCGAGGTCGTGATCCTTCAGGATGTTGAACTGCTGGAGTGGCATGTTAAGACGGTCCTGAGTGTCTGTCGTGCTGATTTGTGAGTGGACGACTGTTGCCAGGAACATGCCGGCAACGCTCCCTAGCGCATTGAAGGCCTGAGCGGCATTGAGGCGCTGGATGCCCGACTGTTCGCCTCCCATACAGTAAATATAAGGGTTACACGACGTCTCGAGGAACGACAGTCCGCAGGTCATAATGAAATAGGACATGAGGAAGGGGTAGAAGGAGCCGATGGCTCTGGCAGGGAGGAAGAGCAGTGATCCCGCGGCATAGAGGCCGAGTCCGACGATGACGCCCCATTTGAATGAGTAGCGCTGGATGAAGAGCGCTGCGGGAAATGCCATGAGGAAGTATCCCAGATTGAATGTCACAGGCACCAGCGTGCTTTCGAAGGTGCTGATGCGGAATATTTTTGAGAACGTGCCGACCATGGGTGTGGTGACGTTGTTGGCAAACCCCCATAGTGCGAAGCATGCCGTGATGAGCACGAAAGCGGGCAGAAAACCGCTGGTTTCGTCGAGGGAGAATGTCTTGTTTTGGAGTAGTTTCATCGCTTAGTATGATTATTTTTCGGCAAAGATAGTAATTTTTGATGAAAAATTGCTAACTTTGCAAAGAAAATGTGAGAAATATGATGAAGAAACTATTGTCGTTGCCCCCAAATGTGGTGGAAAGCTTCCATGAAGTGACTGGTTTGTCGCATGACGAATACTTCTGCACGTGTGACCCTATCGGCCATCGGTTGGGGTCGGGTGGAGGTACTACGTGGGTGTTGCAGCAGGCCGAAAAATGGTTGCAGGGCGAGCGTTGTATCATTCTGCATGCCGGAGGACAGAGCAAGCGGTTGCCGTCGTATGCCGTCAGTGGCAAGGTGTTGACGCCCATCCCCGTATTCCGCTGGGAGCGCGGACAGCGGTTATCGCAGACGCTGATGGACCTGCAGTTGCCGTTGTATGAGCGGATGATGGAGCAGGCGCCGCGCAGTCTGACGACGATGATTGTCAGTGGCGACGTGTATATCCGTGCTGCCGAGCGCATCGGAGAGATTCCCGAGGCTGATGTGGTGTGTTACGGTTTGTGGCTGGACGCCTCTATCGCCAAGAACCACGGGGTATTCGTGAGCGACCGCCGTACGCCGAACGTGTTGAAGCAGATGTTGCAGAAGCCGTCGACGGAGACGCTGACGGAGTTGCTGAAGGACCACTTCTATCTGACGGATATCGGCATCTGGATGTTGAGCGACAAGGCGGTGCGGCTGTTGAAGAAGCGCAGCACTGCGGGCAACGGAGAAGCCGATGGCATGAATCTCCGCGAATATGATTTGTATTCGGAATTCGGTTGTGCACTGGGGACCAATCCTACGATTGACGACCCGGAATTGAAGTCGCTAACGGTGGCTGTGGTGCCGTTGCCAGGCGGTGAGTTCTATCATTTCGGCACGTCGCGCGAGATGATCAGTTCGACGGTGGCCATTCAGAATATCGTGAACGACCAGCGCGACATCATGCACAACGACCGCAAACCGCATCCGAGCATTTTCACGCAAAACACCATTACGCATTATCGGTTTACGGAGGAGAACTATAATATCTGGATTGAGAACAGTTTTGTTGGTCCGCGCTGGACGCTGACGCACGACAATGTGGTGACTGGCGTGCCTGAGAACGATTGGAAAATTACGCTGGAACCTGGCGAATGTATCGATGTGGTACCAGTAGGCGAGACGGATTACGAAGTGCGCCGCTATCGGATTGACGAGGCGGTAAACAGCAATGAACTGGCGGAGAGGGCTAATCTTCGGAGGTTGTTTGCGCAGCGTCGGAAGTTCCGTAGCGAAAACTGGCCTGCATTGGCGAAGAACTGGCAACATAGCGTGTTCTACCAGTTGGATTTGGACGATGCGGCACGGGAGTTTGAGAAGATGCAGATTCCACTGCCGGAGCCTGTTTCGGCTGATGCACCCTTGATGACACGTATTCATGATGCGATGTTCCGTGGTGACAGCAACGGCGCCTTCTCGTTGTTGCGGGAAGGACTCACGGCGAGTGCACTGGCCGTGAAGCAGCAACCGCAGTTGTCGGTATATCACGACCAAATCGTGTGGGGCCGTTCGCCGGTACGTATCGATTTGGCAGGCGGATGGACCGACACGCCGCCCTACTGTCTGATGGAGGGTGGTTCGGTGGTCAACATCGCCATAGAACTGAACGGACAGCCTCCGTTGCAGGCCTATGTAAAGCCCTGCCAGGCTCCGCATATCGTATTGCGAAGCATCGACCTCGGTGCGATGGAGGTGGTAGAGACGTACGAGCAACTCGCAGCATATAATAAGGTAGGTTCGCCCTTCTCCATTCCCAAGGCGTCGCTGGTGTTGGCAGGTTTCCAACCGGGATTCTCGCAACAGACGTATGCCTCGCTGCGTGAACAGTTAGAGGCCTTCGGCAGTGGTATCGAACTGACGCTGCTGTCGGCCATTCCGGCAGGTAGCGGACTGGGCACGTCGAGCATTCTCGCTTCGACGGTGCTGGGTGCTGTTAGCGATTTCTGCGGACTGGGATGGGACAAGAACGAGATTGGCAAGCGCACGCTGGTTCTTGAGCAGTTACTGACAACGGGCGGCGGTTGGCAGGACCAGTTCGGTGGCGTCTTAGGCGGTGTGAAACTGCTGGAGACGCAACGAGGTTTTGACCAGAACCCGCTGGTTCGGTGGTTGCCGGACGACATCTATACACAACCCGAGTATCAGCAGTGCCACCTATTATATTATACAGGCGTGACGCGAACGGCAAAGAAGATATTGGCCGAGATTGTGCGACGGATGTTCCTGAATCATGGTGGCGAACTGCGTCAGTTGCGGGCTATGAAGGCCCACGCACAGGATATGTACGAAGCCCTGCAGCGTCAGGACTTCCAGCGTATGGGACTGCTCATCCGCAAGACGTGGGAGCAAAACCAACTGATAGACAGTGGTACGAATCCGGATAGTGTGCGCCAGATTACCAACCTTATCGACGACCTCTGTCTGGGCTATAAATTGCCTGGTGCCGGTGGCGGTGGCTATCTCTATATGGTGGCGAAAGATCCTGAGGCTGCAGGACGTATCAAACAGACGCTGACAGCTGCACAGCCGAATGCCAATGCACGTTTTGTGGAGATGACATTGTCGAAGAAGGGCCTGCAGGTTTCGAGGAGTTAAGATGGAATTTAGGACGATTGTTGATATTGCGAAGCCGGAGTTCCGCATTGAACCTTGCGAAGAATTGCTTTTCGTGGGGTCGTGCTTTGCTGACTCCATTGGACAAAGGTTCCGCGAGGAGGGCTTTCCCGTGACGGTGAATCCCTATGGGACGATGTATAATCCTGCTTCCGTGCTGCATACTATTGAGAAGTACGAGGGGAAACCTCGTACCGCGTTTATTACCTTAGGCACCAACCACGTTTACAGACTGAAGGAAACGGGTGAGATTGTGGACAACTGCGAGAAACGTCCGCAAGCGCTCTTTCAGGAAGAGGAACTCTCCGTCGATGCCTGTGCCGACTATCTGCGACAGGCTATTGCGGTGCTTCGTAAGCGTCGTCCCGATGTCCGTGTGGTGATGACGGTAAGTCCCATCCGTTATCGGAAGTATGGTTATCACGAAAGTCAGGTGTCGAAAGCGACGTTGCTGTTGGCGATAGAAAAAGTATTAGCCTGCGACCGAATCGCAGGCCACACAGCATATTTCCCTGCCTATGAAATCGTGATGGATGAATTGCGCGACTACCGATTCTATGCTGCGGATATGCTGCACCCTTCTGCCCAGGCGGTAGAATATATCTGGGAACGACTGGTGGAGAGCTATTTCTCACCTGAGGCCAAAGCGTTTCTCGACGAGTGGCGACCGCTGAAACAAGCGTTAGGACACAAGCCCTTCAACCCCGATTCTGAGGAATATCGCGCTTTAATGGATAAAACTATGTTAAAAGTAGCGGAATTACGAAAAAAATACAGTACTTTTGCACTATGAATTACACAATAGAAAAGATTACTACGCTCATTGGAGCACGTCGCATAGGCACAGCCGATGCATTCGTAGGGTGGCTGCTGACTGACAGTCGCTCGCTGTGTTTTCCTGAAGAGACGCTGTTTTTTGCGTTGAAAACCCAACGCAACGACGGACATCATTATATTGCAGACCTCTATCGTCGCGGCGTGCGCAACTTCGTTGTCAGCGATTTGCCTGCCGACATACCGTCTGACGCCAATTTTCTGGTGGTTCCATCCCCCCTTGAAGCCCTGCAGCGACTGGCTGAGCGCCATCGTGATGAGTTCGACATTCCCGTAGTGGGTATTACGGGTTCGAACGGAAAGACGATGGTGAAGGAGTGGCTCTATCAAGTGTTGTCGCCCGATCATCGCGTGACACGTTCGCCCAAGAGTTTCAATTCGCAGATTGGTGTTCCGTTGTCCGTTTGGTTGCTGAACGAACAGACGGAGATTGGATTGTTTGAGGCAGGCATCAGTCAACCGGGTGAGATGCCGGCTTTGGCAGACATCATCCAGCCGACTATTGGCGTGCTGACGTCTATCGGTGCGCCGCATCAGGAGAATTTCCGTTCGCTGGAGGAGAAATGTATGGAAAAACTGCAGCTGTTCCACGATGCGCAGGCTGTCATATACAATGCCGACGACGATCTCGTGAGCCGTTGTATCCGCCGTTCTGATTTCAAGGGTAAGCGTATCGGCTGGCGACGCGATGAGCTGTTGTCGATGTACCAGTTGCCGTTCATTGATGAGGCTTCGGTGGAGTGTTCGCTGGCGGTTGCTGCCACGGCACTTTACTTGGGTGTCACTCCCGAACAGCTCAGCGAGCGTATGGCGCGGCTCGAACCTGTTGCCATGCGACTGGAGGTGAAGGAAGGCCAACACGGCTGTACCCTCATCAACGACTCGTATAATTCCGACATCAATTCGCTCAATATCGCCCTCGACTTCATGGCTCGTCGCGAAGAGACCCAGCGCACGTTGATTCTCAGCGACATCTACCAGAGCGGCATGAGCGACTACGACCTTTACAGCAAGGTCAATAGCCTTTGCGTCGAGCGTGGCGTACAGCATCTCATCGCCATCGGTCCCCGCATCAACGCACAGCGAAACTTGTTTACGCTGAAGGAACAGCATTTCTTCGAGCGCACGGGGAAATTCCTGCGTAGCGACGTCTTCCGTCAGTTGCACGATGCGGTGATTCTGATTAAGGGAGCCCGCGACTTCGGTTTCGACCGTATTACCGAACAACTGGAGCAAAAAGTACACGAGACCATCCTTGAGGTCAACCTCAATGCCGTGGTCGATAACCTCAATTACTACCGCTCGTTCCTCAAGCCCGAGACCAAGCTCGTTTGCATGGTCAAGGCCGATGCTTACGGAGCTGGTGCCGTAGAGGTGGCAAAGACGCTTCAGGACCATCGTGTCGATTACCTTGCCGTCGCTGTTGCCGACGAGGGTGTCACCCTGCGCCGTAACGGTATCACGCAGAACATCATGATTATGAATCCTGAGATGACGGCCTTCAAGACGATGTTCGACTACGACCTCGAACCGGAGGTGTATTCGTTCCGATTGATGGATGCCCTCATCCGCGCTGCTGAGCAGCAAGGTATTAACGGATGGCCCGTCCACATCAAACTGGATACGGGAATGCACCGTTTGGGCTTTGACCCGGAGAAGGATATCGACGAGTTGATTCGTCGTCTGAAGTCGCAGAATGCCATCATTCCGCGCTCCGTATTCTCGCATTTCGTAGGTTCCGATAGTGACGACTTCGACCGTTTCTCTGCCGAGCAGTTCCGTAAGTTCGATGAGGGCAGCAAGAAACTCCAGGCCGCTTTCAGTCATAAGATTCTGCGCCACATGGATAATTCTGCCGCTATCGAGCATTTCCCGGAGCGACAGATGGATATGTGCCGTCTCGGCCTCGGACTCTATGGCGTCGACCCACGCGACAATCGTATCCTTCATACTGTCAGCACCCTGAAAACCACTATCCTCCAGCTTCGTCATGTGCCGAAGGACGAGACGGTGGGCTATAGCCGTAAAGGCGTTCTGACGCGCGACTCCGTCATTGCTGCCATTCCTATTGGTTATGCTGATGGACTGAACCGTCATCTAGGACGCGGGGCTTGCTATTGTCTGGTGAACGGACAAAAGGCTCCTTACGTAGGTAATATCTGCATGGATGTGGCCATGATTGACGTGACCGATATTGACTGTCAGGAAGGCGATATGGTGGAAATTTTTGGTGAGCATCTGCCCGTGACGGTGCTCTCCGATGTGCTTCAGACCATCCCCTACGAAGTACTCACCAGTATCAGCTCGCGAGTGAAGAAAGTTTATTTCCAAGACTGACCATACTCAAGAAAACGTAATAATTTACGTTAAATGGTGTCAATGCGGGCCGTATTCGACAAATTATTTGTAAATTTGCAGCCGTGAGAAGAAAAACGCTCATATTCATGCTGCTCTTTGTCATCGTATTCTTGATGGCAGAAGTACCTGTTATGCGCTTCCCCCATTTAGGAGGGAGCCGTGATAGTGTGCTTACCGATTCCGTTCCAGCAGATACTATGAAGCAGTTTGCCGAAACCTTGAAGCATCTTGCGGATAGTCTGAATAAGGATACTGCGAAGAAGGACTCTCTGAAACCCGACACAGCTGGCATGGACTCTTTGCAAAAGGCCATTTGGATGCACAACAAAGTCATTGACGACTCGTTGCGTGCCGACTCCTTGAACCGTCAGCGCAAAAACGGTATCGATGCCCCTGTAGAGTATTCGGCAGAAGACTCATTGGTATATATGGGGGACACAAAACTCGCCTTCCTTTATGGCAAGTCTCACGTGCAATATGAGAATATGGATTTGGAGAGCGACCAGATTTACATGTCGATGGATTCCAGTCTGGTTCATGCCACCGGTTCGCGCGACACAACGGGTAAGAAGTACGGAACCCCTGTATTCAAGATGGGTAGCGACACTTACGAAACCGACACGATGGCTTTCAACTTCAAGACGAAAAAGGGTCTCATCCAGAATGTCTATACCCAGCAGGATGAAGGTTACATGACCTCGGAGATATCGAAGCGTGATGCCGACGGCAATATGTATCTCTATCACGGACGCTACACCACATGCGACCAGCCACACCCCGACTTCTATTTCGCCCTGTCGCGAGCCAAAGTCCGTCCGGGCAAGGATGTCGTCTTCGGTCCCGCCTATCTCGTGGTGGCCGATGTGCCGCTGCCGCTGGCTATTCCCTATGGTTTTTTCCCCTTCACCAAGAGCTACTCTTCGGGTATCATCATGCCGACTTATGGTGACGAGTCGACGCGTGGCTTCTATCTGCGTGATGGCGGCTACTATTTTGCCATCAACGACAAGGTCGACCTTAAACTCTTGGGTGAAATCTATACCAAGGGCACGTGGGGACTCTCGGCAGCATCCAATTATAAGAAGCGCTATCGTTACAGCGGTTCGTTCTATGCCAGCTACCAGAATACGGTGACGGGCGACAAGAACATGCCTGACTACGTACGTGAAACCAGCTTCTCTATCAAGTGGTCTCACCGTCAGGACCAAAAGGCGAATCCCGTCCGTACACTCTCGGCCAGTGTGAACTATGCCTCACAGAGTTACGAGCCAAACAATCTGAATTCGCTTTACAACCCGCAGGCTCTGTCACAATCGACCCGTACTTCGAACGTAAGACTCGGTACAGGATTCTCGAGTCTTGGCATGACGCTGGACCTTACCGTGAGCGCCAACCAGAACATGCGCGACTCTACTGTCGACCTGACATTGCCGCAGTTGAACATCAGCGTGTCGCGTTTCTATCCCTTCAAGCGCAAGAACGGGGTAGGCGAGGAGCGCTGGTATGAGAAAATCGCCCTGCAGTATACGGGTAATCTTCAAAACACCATCCATACAAAAGAGGAGAAACTCATGAAGTCGAGTCTGACGAAGGACTGGCGCAACGGTATGGACCATAACATTCGCGCCAACGCCAGCTTCAACATCCTCAAATACCTGAACGTCAACCCCTCGTTCAATTTCAACGACAAGATGTTGACGCAGAAGTACAAGCGTTCGTGGGACGAAGAGAATCAGGTCGAGCGTGTCGACACTGTTCAGGGATTCTTCAATATGTACGACTGGGATATGAGCATGTCGCTCTCTACCAAGCTCTACGGATTCTATATCCCCAACCGCAAGATTTTCGGTAATAAGATTGACCGCATCCGTCACGTCTTTACGCCCAACATCAGTTTCAGCTACGCCCCCGGTTTCGGTGCAGAGCGCTATGGTTATTACGACCATTACCTGAAGATTGACAAGGACGGAAACTCTACGTTGGTTGAGTATTCACCCTACTCGGGAACCCTTTATTCACCTCCCAGCAAGGATATGCGAGGCTCTATGTCCATGTCTATCTCGAACAATGTGGAGATGAAGTATCGTAATAAGGAAGACTCGCTGGTGAAGGTCAGCCTCATTGATGAGTTGGGCGCACAGATGTCGTACAACTTTGCCGCCAAGGAGCGTCCTTGGAGCGACCTCAGCACTACGCTGCGACTGAAACTTTCGAAGAGTTACACCTTCAACCTCAATGCCCAGTTTGCCACCTACGCCTACGAGGCTGACTCCGTGGGTGCTACGCCTTATATCGGCACACGCACAGAGTATAGCAAAGGCCGTTTCGGACGTTTCCAGGGCATGTCTCAGAACATCGACTACAACCTCACCAACGAGAAAGTCGCCAATTTCTTCAAGTGGTTGCGTGGCGAGAAACCCAAAAAGAAGAAGGATAAGAATAAGAATCAGAATGACGACGAGTACGACACAGGCTTGGATACCAATATCGACGACAAGATGGAGGCCAGCAAGCATAGTGCCGGTCGTGGCGAAAACGAGATGGCCGAAACCGACGAAGACGGTTACATGGCGTTCTCCTTGCCTTGGTCCATCCGCTTCGGCTATGGTATCACCATGCGTGAAAATACCGCTGGCTCCTTCAACTACGACACCATGCGCTATCCTTATAAGTTCACGCAGAACCTGAACATCAGCGGCAATATCCGTCTGTCTGAAGGCTGGGATATCTCGTTCTCGTCAGGCTACGACTTTGAAAACAATAAGATTTCTGTGACCACCGCACAACTGTCGCGCGACCTGCATTGCTTCAGCATGTCGTGTAGCGTGCAGCTGGCGCCGATAACCAGTTATAACTTCTCCTTCCGATGCAATGCCGCCACGCTTACCGACGCCTTGAAGTACGATAAGCGCAGCGGATATACAAACGCTGTTCAGTGGTATTAAACAACAACCATTAACCGTTAACCGATAACCGTTAATCGTTATTGCCGAATAGCGCGTCGAGCGATTCCTGCTCGCCCACAATCCAAAGGATGTCGCCTTCCTCGAAACGACGGTTCGGGTCGATGCGCGACAGGTTTTCCTTTCCTTCCTCCAGACCAATCACCATACAGCTGTAGAGATTGCGGATGCCGCTATCTTTCAGGTTCTTGCCGATAAACGGACTGCCTTCGCCAATGATGAGCTGGCGCAGCTTCATCTCGCGGTTCTCCAAGTCGAAGTCCTCACCGATAACCTCCGTCTTGATAGCGTGGGCAAACTTCGACACCTGTTCGTCGCTGCCGATGACCTGCAGCCTGTCGCCAGGGAAGATGACATAGTCGCCATCGGGAATGTTCAATCGGAAATTGGCTCGCAGGATGCTGCTCACGTGGACACCGTATTTACGTCCTAAGTTCAGCTGTTTCAGCGTGCTGCCCATCCATTGCGAATTCATGGGCACGTCGAAATCGGCAATATGGATATCGCGGTCCAGCAATCGTCCTTCGTACAGCGGACGTTTCTTGCCGTGCACCTGTGCCTCGATGTCGCGCGAACGCAGGTTCAGCATAAAGAGTCGCTCCAGCTTGATACTGCGCTGCTTGACCGTTCGCGAGACCACCATCAGCGCTACGACCATCACTCCGATGGTAATCACGATAGCGTTGGTGAGATGGCTCAGATAGTGGCAGATGTAGAAGATATACGCCACGGCAATGATGACGCGCACCAGGATAGTAAACAGCAGGGGCAGACGGTTCTTGTTGCTCTCCTCCCATAGCTGCCGCCACTCTTCCGAGCGGTTTTTCTTCATGATCATTGCACGCAGGAATGGTGCGATGAAGATGACGGTCAGTACGCCTGTAATGATGTTGCCGTATATTTCCAGATGCTCGCCTGGCAACACTTCGTGGATGAAGGGCAGGAAGAACGTAAACATCACGACAATGGTGGCTGATGTCAGGATGGCGTAAACCAGCGTGTTGACAGCCATCTGCGCAATCAGTTGCTTCCACAGGCTCTTCTCCGTCGATTCCGGACGGCTCATGCTCTGCTTGTTCAGCAGCTGGATGATTCTCGACGGCAGGTGATGCTCCAGACTAGTGTAAGCCGGTGTAGCCAGGCGAATCATGTAAGGCGTCAGGAAGGTCGTGATGACCGATACGGCCACGACGACGGGGTAGAGGAATTCGCTGATGACGCCCAACGACAATCCCAGCGAGGCAATGATAAACGAGAATTCACCGATCTGCGCCATTGAGAAGCCGCAGCGCATGGCCGACTTCAGACTCTCGCCGCCTAACATAAACGAAAGCGATCCCAGCGTGCTTTGTCCGATGATGATTGTCAGCACCAGTGCTATGATGGGAAATGCATAGTCGATGAGTATCTGGGGGTCTACCAACATACCCACCGACACGAAGAAGATGGCGCCGAAGAGGTTCTTGACGGGTTCCACCAGCTTCTCAATATGCTCGGCCTCAATCGTCTCTGCCAGGATGCTTCCCATGATGAAAGCTCCGAAAGCCGACGAGAAACCAACCTTCGTTGAGAAGACAGCCATCGCACAACATAGTCCTAACGCCACGATGAGCAACACTTCGTCGTTCACCAGTCTGCGAATCTTACGCAGGAAGGCCGGAACGGCAAAGATTCCCACCACCAGCCACAACACCAGGAAGAAGCCAATCTTGACGATGGAACCCAGCATCTGTCCTCCGTCGGGATTGTCGCCGGCGGCAATGGCACTCAGCATCACCATCATGACGATGGCCAGAATATCTTCCAGAATGAGCACCGACATCACCAGTCCGGCAAACTGCTGCTGGCGCAGCCCAAGGTCGTCGAAGGCTTTGTAGATAATCGTTGTCGAACTCATGGCGAGCATTCCTCCGAGGAAGATGCAGTCCATTTTCGACCAACTGAACAGATGTCCTACCGCCACTCCCAGCAATGCCATCGAGAAAATAATGGTGATGGTCGAAATGATAGGCGAAGCACCCATCTTCAGGATTTTCTTGAACGAGAAGTCCAATCCCAGCGAAAACAGCAGGAACATCACACCGATGTCCGCCCACAGATGTACGTTCTTTGTATCTACTACCGATGCGGTATAGGGCATGTGCGGACTCACGAGGAATCCTGCCACGATATATCCCAACACCAGGGGTTGCTTCAGTCTCTTGAAAATCAGGGTCACGATACCTGCCGACATCAGGATGTACGCCAGGTCGTTGATTAGTTCTGGAATCTCAGCCATTTTTTGTCTTACCTCTTACTTCTTACCTCTCACCTCTTATTATTATATATTCGGCGTTTCCCACACCTTCGTCTTCGTACATGTCGTGGTCACGGTCAGACGGTCAACGCGCAACACGAAATCGCCTTCCTCCAACGTCCAACGGCAGTCGGCACCGACAAATGCCAAATCCTTTGCGGGCAACTGGAAGGTCACCGTCTTCGTCTCGCCGGGCTCCAGCGCAATCTTCGTAAAGTCGCGCAGACGCTTGTTGTCCGGGACGATGCTGGCCACGAGGTCACTCGAATACAGCAACACGGCCTCCTTGCCTGCACGGCTGCCGGTGTTCTTCACGTCCACGCTCACCGTCAACACATCGTCAGAAGTAAATGTCGCCTTGTCAACCTTCAGATTGCTGTATTCGAAGGTGGTATAGCTCAGACCATAGCCGAAGGGCCACTGCAGCGAAACCTTGGCATCGTAGTTATAGGCACCTTCCATCGTTCCCACCTCCTCAGAGACCTTGTAGTCGTAGGTGTTGAGGGAATTGATCTCACGTGGATAGGTGTAGGGCATCTTGCCCGAGAAATTGGCGTCGCCTGCCAGCAGATTAGCCAGCGCGTCACCACCGTAGTTGCCAGGGATGAAGATATCCACCACCGCCTTAGCCAGCGGTTCGATGTCGGCAATGAGGCGCGGACGGCCCTCGTTCAATACCAGTACGATGGGCTTGCCGCTCTTCGCCAGTGCCTTCACGAGGTTGCGCTGGGTCTCACTCAGCCACAGGTCGCTCAGGTTGCCGGGCGTTTCCGTATAGCTGTTCTCACCGATGCAAGCCACGATGACGTCGGCCTTGGCTGAAGCATACACGGCTTTCTCAAACATGGGCTTGTTCTCCTCGTAGTAGGCTCCGTTTTCATTATACGTGATGGCTTGTTCCATCGTGACGTTCTCCTTGCCGAACTTGTTACACAGGGCCTCGTAGATGGTATTGTATTTCTCAGACATGTCTTCAGCCCGCGAACCCTGCCACGTGTAGCTCCAGCCACCGTGCAAGCAGCGCATCTGGTTGGCGTTGGGACCCACGAGCAGAATCTTCTTGCCCTGCGCTATCGGCAGCACGTTGCGTTCGTTCTTCAGCAGCACCATGCTCTCTTCGGCAGCGTGAAGGGAGGCTGCGGCGAACTCATCGCTGCCGAACTTCTCGTAGCCCTTGCCGCCAGTATTCGGCTCGTCAAACAGACCGAGTCGATACTTCGCACGGAGGATACGGCGCACGGCATCGTCAATGCGGCTCATCTTCACCTTACCCTCGTTGACCAGTTCCTTCAGCAATACGCAGAACTCCACGCTGTACGGGTCCATCGACATGTCGATACCGGCATTGATGGCAATGCGGATAGCGTCCTTCTTGTCCTTGGCCACCTTCTCGCGCGAGTACAGATTATTAATATCAGCCCAGTCGGTCACGAGGAATCCGTCCCACTGCAAATCCTCCTTCAGCCATTTCGTCAGATATTCGTACGAGGCGTGAACGGGAACACCATTTACCGACGCCGAGTTCACCATCATCGTCAACGTGCCGGCGAGGGCTGCCTGCTTGAAGGGCTCGAAATACTTCTCGCGAATCATCAGCGGACTGAGATAGGCCGGCGTACGGTCTTTACCGGTCCACGGCGCGCCGTAGGCAAAATAGTGCTTCGTGCTTGTTCCTACGTGGAATTGGTCGATATGGTTGGGGTCGTCGCCCTGATAGCCCTTGATTTCAGCCACCACCATCTTCGCATTGACGATGGCATCCTCGCCGAAGCTCTCCCAGACACGCGGCCAACGCGGATCACGGCTCAAGTCCACCACGGGATTATACACCCACGGACAATTGGCTGCACGACTCTCGTAAGCCGTAATCTCTGCACCAGCACGCGCCAGCTCTGTATTAAATGTCGCACCGAGATTGATAGGCTGGGGGAACAGTGTGCCGCCTACAGTATAAGTCACGCCGTGGTTGTGGTCCAGTCCGTAGATATCGGGGATGCCGAGATACTTCATCGACTTCTCCTGAATCAGGCGAATCCACTTCTGCCAGTTGTCTTTGCTGGCAGCACGCGAACCAGGGGCATTCAGAATCGAACCCACCTTCCACTTCGAGATGAGGGTGTCGAGCATCGTCTCGTTGAGTTTCCACACACGCTTGGTATCGCCCTGATAGATATCCACAGGGAAAGCGCCCAACCGGTCGATAATCTGCTGGTCAGTCTCACTCAGAACCTTCTTGATTTCTGCTTCCGACCTGCCATACTGCTGCAGTACAGAACGTACTTTCTCGCGGTCTACCTTGGCATTCTCAACGGTCATTTTTCCGATGATGTCGAGGTTCAGTTCCAACATCTGACCGATTTTCTCGTCCAGCGTCATCTTCGCAAGGGTTTTCTCTACCTTGGCCTCCAGCTTTGCGTCGCGGGGAATGGCCGGCGTCTGTGCATGGAGGCTCGTCACGGCCACCATCAGCAGCGTAAATAGTGTGGTTCGTTTCATAATTCTTATCATTTTTGCGTATTGGGCTTCAAAGTTACAAAGAAAAACTGACATAAATCAAGGAATTGTTGCAAAAATGATAAAAAGCTCACTGTTTGCGCACACAATGTCAAAATACTTCTTACCTTTGCAGCCGATTTCAAGATAACGGTGCTCGAAAGTGCACCAAAGTATAATTTAAAAAATAGGTAAAAAGATTATGAAAAAGATTTTTGCTATTGCACTTGTTGCAATGATGACTATGACTGCAAACGCTCAGGTTTATGTTGGAGGTAGCCTTGGTTTTGCTTCTGAATCTTATGATGGTGACAGCGAGACTGTTTGGTCAATTATGCCTGAGATTGGTTACAACCTGAACGAAGATTGGGCTATCGGCGTGGTAGTTGGTTATGGTGAGGGTAAGGACAAGACTAAGGTTGATGGTGTTACTTTCACTGACAAAGTTAAGACTTTCACTATTTCTCCATATGCTCGTTACACTGCAGTGAAGTTAGACAAGGTGAACATCTTCATCGATGGTGGTTTCGGTTACCAGAACATCAAGTGGGGTGATGTGAAGGACAATATCTGGCAGTTTGGTGTGAAGCCTGGTGTTTCTATCAACCTGAATGACAAGCTGAGCTTCGTTTCTCACTTCGGTTTCCTCGGTTACAAGAACGAGAAGTTTAAGGGTGATGACGAGAGCACTAAGTCTTTCGGCTTCAACCTTGGCAGCGAAGTTAGCTTCGGTATGTACTACAACTTCTAATCCACAGCGATTTAGAACGTAATAAAAAACAATCGGGAGCGGCCTCAAAACCGCTCCCGAATTTTTTTCCCCAGTCATTTCGCTGCAGATGACCTATTTCGCGTAGAACTGCTCTATCAGCTTGCCCACTTTGTCGATGTCGAAGAATTCGTTGGGCTCCAACTGGTAGTCGGGCTCTATACCTGCGTCGATGTTCTGGCCTTTCGTGTTGATCAGACGCGCACGATGGGTGGAGTAGCGATAGCCGAAACCATCGGCAGAGGGGTTGTAGAGTACGCAGCACGAACCGCCTCCCGACTTCATGCCGAGCAGGCAGATGCCGTAGTCTTTCAGCAGGGCGGGCAGCAAATTGCCACACGAGAAGCTGTAGGAACTGATGAGCACTCCGATGTTCATCTTCAGCTTTACGTCCTTGTCTTTCTCGTCGAACTTGCCGTCCAGATTGCGGTCTACTTCATACGAGCATTTCATTTTCTGGCCGGTCAGCACGTTTTCGTAATACATGTCGGGCTTGTTGGCAAATATCGAGGTGATGAAAACCACGACGTCTGACGAACCTCCGCCATTGGTCGATGTGTCGAGGATGAAGTTCTCGACCTCCGGATCGTTCTGTGCCTTTTCGAGTGCGTCAACGAGAATGACCAGCCAGTCGTTGGGATATTGGTCGATGGTGGGCTTGGGACCTTCGCCTTTGTAGAATTTGCGCCATCCGGAATCGTCGCACATGAACGAGTTGAAATGGCAATAGGCTGTGTTACCCACTTTCGTGTATCTCACGTCTTTGCCTATCTTCTCCACGCGCAGTGAGTCCAGCTCTTTCCTAAGTGCTCTGTTGTCCTCCTTTGCCTGCTTAATAGGCAGGTATTCAGGACAGTAGCCATAGAATTCCTCTAACTTCGTCTCTCGAATCGGTTTCAGCTTCTGCGTGAAGGTGCTGTCTAATTCGTTAATTGTCGTCAGGTCTGTATAAGTGTGTCCACCGTCGAACAGCAGACAGCTCAGCGTGGCAGTACCCGAGAAGAAGTCGTACATATCCTTCGACTTCAGCAGCTCGCGCGTCATCTGACCAGCCTTGCTATAGTCCTGCAGTGCCTGGTCTAAACCTTTCTCCTTCATGCTCTTCTCCAACAGCGTGCGCCCGGGATAGCCAAAGAAGTTGGTGAGCGTAAAGCACAGGTTCTTGTAGCTATAGTCCACCATGTCGTCCGTACGAGTCTCCTTGAGCAGGGGCGTGATGAGAAACTCAGGGTAACCGGCATCCAGGCTGTAAGCACCGTTTGGAGCCACCATGACCGTTTGTCCGTTGAAGTCAGCCATATGCATGTAGCCGTCTACGTACAGGTCGCTGATGGTTGCGAAGGGGAAATACACGTTCGTGCCGTCCTCCCTGATGTCAATGCCGTATTTGCCGTAATCCAGCGTCACGTTCACCTGCTTCGGCGAAACATCCAGCGACTTCCACCTGATGATGGGCAGCGCGTCGTACGTTGTATTTGGCATTCCTTGTTGCACCATCCCCATCATATTGGTAAACGCCTCGTAATTACTGCTCGTGAAGATGTCTTTCTCCGTGTCCACCTCAGCCGTGGCGAACGGATTGCTCAGTGCATACTTGCCATTGCCGACTTTCTGCACCTGAATAGTCGTGCCGGGATATATCATCTCCTGAAAATGGCTCACGTTGATGTAAGCCACGTTGGGCATGTCGTTGTAGAAGCGCAGCGTCACTGTGCCTTGTGAATTTTCCTTCGGGTCCACAACAGGATACATCCGCTCTACATAGTCCTTTACCTCTTCGCCTCCACCGCCAGAACTTTCCTGATCGTCTTTGTCGCTACACGAGGTCAATGCAAGGCCGCCCACCATCATCACCAGCAGCAGCCAAAGTGTCTTGTAATGTTTCATAGTCTATACGTTTATTTTTGCTGCAAATATACACATTATTTCTGAAAAGTGCAACATTCCTAATCATATTTCCTTCTTTTGATAGACATACACCTTGGCACGACCTTTCTTTTCATTGAAATGAGCTTTTTTCTTTGCTACGAAAAAAGGCTTCATTTGGCTGTTGAACCTTTGCACACGAAATCATGAAGGAAGTATGGCTGAGTGGTCGAAAGCGGCACACTGCTAACGTGTTGAACCGCAAGGTTCCAGAGGTTCGAATCCTCTTGCTTCCACAAATGGTGAGGTAGCTCAGTTGGATTAGAGCAGCTGTCTACGAAGCAGCCGGTCGTGGGTTCGAGTCCCTCCCTCATCACAATAAGCCGCGTCTGCGTCATCGAAAACACCTGATGCCTTCATTTTAAAAAAGCCCGCGACAACTGCGGGCTTTCCTTTATCAATCATTCCTTCAGCGAGTACGTGATGGTGGTCACGACGCGGAGCTTCTTGATATAGGGCGTGTTCTGGTCGCGGTCCTCTATCTCGAACTGACCCTGCCCGGCCGTCTGAATCGGGCCTAAGTCACAATTGCTGGCCTCGGCAAACTGCTCTGCTGTCTTCTGCGCGTTCTTAATCGCCTCCGCCATCATCTCAGGCTTCATCTGCTGGAACGACGCATACTCATACTGCGGATTGCTGCTGTCGATGGCAACACCCTGCTTCAACAGCTCTGCCTGCTTGAAGATGGCCTTGTTCACCTCCTGCACCTTGTTCGTGGCAACCGTAATCGTCGTGGTGACGATGTAGCGGAAGTTCTTCTGATTGTCACCCCATTCGCGAGCCTCAAGGTCGCTGATGGAAGGCGGGTTCACCGTGATTTCCTTCTCGTCCAAGCCGTTCTGACGCAAGAACCGCTTGATTTTGTCCGTCTGCATGTTGATGTTCTCATAGAGCAAGGGAAGGTCGTTGCCCGTCACCTTCGTCCCGATGCTCCACGTCACCTTGTCGGCAGGCACTTCGCGCTCAGCCAGTCCCTTCACCGTCACCTTACGGTCCTTGTTGGCAAAATTGTCGATGCCAGCCTTGACAAACAATCCCAAAACTGCAATGCCCACAGCTATGAGGGCCGATGCAATAACACGATTTTCTTTCATACGCTTTTCCATTTTAATCATTTGACGCTGCAAAAGTGCGAAAAAAATCCGATAACCCCACGAGGAAAACCCCTATTTCTGCAGGATGATTTCCCTATTGGTGCAATCAATATATCACATTTCTTTTTGTAGATTCAGAAAAAAGCCTTATCTTTGCACCATATTTATATTAAAGCAATATGAACAACAAAGAACCTGGCTACGTTTACATACTGACCAACCCCAGCTTTCGCGAGGATTGGGTGAAGATTGGCAAGAGCTCGCGTCCTGTGGACGTGAGAAGCAAGGAACTAGATAATACTGCCGTTCCCTTGCCCTTCGAGATCTTCGCTACGATGAAGACCACAAAATACAACGAGGTGGAGAAGTTGGTGCATAAGACCATTGATCGTCTTACCGATTTGCGAATCCGTCAAAACCGCGAGTTCTTCAATGTGGCTCCACAGATGGCTCTCGACATCTTCCGCGATATTGCCAGCGCGATAGACGATGCCGAAGTGACATTGTATGAAGACAATAAGCCCATCGTGGAAAGCGAACACAAGGAACCACATAAGCGAGAAGTGAAACGTCCTCGTTTCAGGTTCTCCATGTGTGGCATTAAGATTGGCGAACAAGTCACCTTCGACCCAACGGGTCTTGTTGTGAAAGTGGCCTCCGATGACAGCATCGAGTACGAAGGCCGCATCTATAAACTCTCTCCCTTCGTTGGCACTTTCATGCCAGAGGAACATCGAAACGCCTCTGGGGCCTATCAAGGCGCCAAGTATTTCTCGTATAACGGGAAAGTGTTGGATGAGATTAGGAAAGAGAAAGAAAATATATAAACATAACAATATGGAAGATATAATTGACAAAGGAATAGAGAAGGGATATATTGCTATAAATGAAGATAAATCCCGAATACAATACTTTACAAGACCACAAACTAAGTCTTACAGGTATAGCGATCCTGAGGAAAAAGTACGTGCTGTAGTTTTCCTTCAACTGATTTTTGATTATGGTTATCCAATTAACAGAATACAGTTAGAAGTTCAAGTACCACGAAGGACTCCTAATGACTGGGCGGATATTGTTGTTTTTAATGATGATGAATGTCTTAGTCCCTACATCGTTGTTGAATGTAAACATAAAGACGTCTCTGAGCAGGAATTTGTGCAGGCGATTGAGCAAGGCTTTGGTAATGCAAATTCTTTGAAAGCGCATTTTCTTTTAGTGACATCTATTATAAAGAAACTCTCGTACAATGTTGCGGATTATAAACCTTTAGAACGTATTGCGAATAGAATACCAAATATTCCTCATTTTGGTCAAACAGAAATCAGCATTGCTAGATACTACAAGGGCGGTGTTGATAAGGATGGAAATGTACAAGAAGATATAAAAGTTATTTTGGAAGATGAACTTACAAAAATTTTCGGAAAGGCTCATCAAGCTTTATGGGCAGGTGGAAAGCGTGACCCATCAGAAGCTTTTGATGAACTTGACAAAATTATTTTTTGTAAGATTAGTGATGAGCGTGCATTACGAAAGACAGGAGAACCATATGCCATGCAATTGTTTAAAGGCGAGAAACCTTCAAAATTGCTTGAACGTGTAAAAGCCATATACAAAGCAGGTGAAAAAAAAGAACCAGAAGTATTCAGTTCTCCAATAAAACTTGATGAAAACGAGGTAACAACTATTGTTGAGTTTTTGCAGGGGGTTAATTTACATAAAACGGATCTTGATAGTAAAGGTCGAGCATTCGAATCATTTATTGGCACAAACTTTCGTGGGGAATTCGGTCAATATTTTACTCCAAGAGAGATTGTAAAGTTTATTGTTGATGTTCTCCCTATCACTAATGAAGATAGAGTGTTGGATACATCCTGTGGAAGTGGAGGTTTTTTGTTATATGCTTTGGACAAGATTCGTAAGCAAGCGGACAAGATGGCTGATGAAGGCTATTTTGAAAAAGGTTCTAAAGAGCATTTTGATTATTGGCATGATTTTGCTAAACATAGGTTGTTTGGAATTGAAATTAGCGACAAGATTTCTCGTACGGCTAAAATGAATATGATTATTCATGATGATGGACATACAAACATTATAAACTGTGATGGTTTACTTGACATTGAGAACAAGAGACATCAGGACGATGAGACAGAAGAAGAAAGAAATGCCATCAATGTTTTCAACAAAAATACGATTGAGAGTAAAACTCCAAAAAAGAATTTCCAGCCCAACAGTTTTCAGTACATCATTACCAATCCTCCTTTTGGGTCTTCTGTAAAAGCTACCGAACATGCATACATGAAGAACTATCGCATGAGTATTAAGCAGACAGATTGGCTTGACGCACTTATTACAGAAAAGCGAAGTGAATCTGTTCGAGCTAATCAAAGCACAGAGGTTCTTTTTATTGAGCAGTGTTGGAGATTTTTAGAGCCACATGGAATATTGGCAATAGTCATTCCGGATTCTATCCTTACAAATAGCAGTATGCAATATGTAAGAACAGAGATAGAAGAAAAGTTCCGTATTGTAGCTGTTGTCTCATTGCCACAATTTGCTTTTTCGGCTAACGATGCTAATGTAAAGTCATCTGTATTGTTCTTACGTAAAAACACGACAGAAGAGACGGATAGTATTATTAACGCAAAGTTGAGGATCCAAGCTTCTGTATGGGAAAGTCCTACTGCTAAAAATGAGGTCAGAAAACTACAAAAAGAATGTGATGCAAAAATACGGTTACTTCCACGAAACGATTCTTATAAAGTAGAAAAAGCCAAGATAAATGCAGAATACAAGATAAGAATCGAAAAGGTAAAGGATGTGGTACTTGATGCCTATACTAATCAATGTCGACAGGATTTACCAGATTATCCTATTTTTATGGCAATTGCTGAAAATATTGGGTATGATGCAACTGGTAAGATGACTGGTAAGAATGACTTAGAGAATATTGGAAATGAACTGAGAAGATTTATAGAATCACTATAAATAATTATGACAGATAAGACTTCTACAAAAACGACAAATAGTCCATCTTTTATAGTATATCGTTCTGAATTGCAAGAAAGATGGGATCCTGTTATGGTCATTTATAACAGAAATGTTCACAATTTCCTCTTTCCTACAGTCCCCCTAAAAGATTTATTATTATGTGAACCTCAATATGGTGCAAATGAAAAAGGATTGTCAAGATCTTCGGAAGAACAAGTCAGATATATACGTATAACAGATATAGATGATTTTGGCTTGCTTAGTGATGAACTGGGGGCGACGGTTGCAAATATTGAAGAACAATATTTAATACAACCAATGGATTTGTTGATTGCGAGAAGTGGAGCAACAGTTGGGAAATCGTATATTCATAAAGAATTGTCATATCCTTGCATTTTTGCAGGGTATATGATTCGTTTTATTATTAATAATTTGAGGGTTTTGCCTGAATATGTTTTCGCTTATACTCAATTAAGTCCTTACAAAGATTGGGTAAAGGCAATACAACGTGCAGCAGCCCAACCTAACATTAATGCCGAAGAATACAAATCATTAAGGATACCTTTACCTGACTTTAAAATACAAAAAAGTGTGGTATCGATAATGCGAAAAGCCTATGAGGACAAGAGGATAAAAGAGTCTAATGCAATCAAATTGTTAGAATTAACTGATACCGTTTTGATAAAGGAACTTGGAATTTCCACAGAAGATAATAGTACTTTGAATGACAGGGGATGTATCTTTTGTGTACAATATTGTGACATTACTGAAAGTAGATTTGATCCGATTTATTATAATGCGAATATTAAGAGATTCACCCATTGCACATATTCGGAGAGATTATCAAGTCTTGCATATGCCTTTATTCCTGGCTTTGCCGTAGGAAGACAAGACCAAATAGAAAAAGGAGAAGGCATATTGCAAATTCGCCCGACTAACATAGATAACAACGGACGACTAAAGTATGAAAAAAATGTCTATGTTCCTGAAATGGAAGATGTTCCGTTTGTTAAATCTGGCGTTGTTTTGTTTAACAACACAAATAGTCAGGAATGGGTAGGGAAAACAGCTTATTTTGCTAATGAAGAAAAGAGGAATGTCTATACTTCCAATCACATTACTGCAATTGATGTTGATAGAAGTAAGGTGTTACCAGAATATCTTTGTGCCATATTGAATTTGTACCAGCGTCACAAAGTATTCTATTCAATCTGTACAAATTGGAACAACCAATCAGGCGTTAGCTTGGATTTGTTAAAGTCTCTTCATATACCTTTGTTTACAAACGACAGAAAGGAGTCTTTACGAAGACAGCAAGAAATAGTTGATAGAATAAATGCCATCTATAAAGAAGCTGACGAGTGTATCTTGTCTGCAAAACGAATTATGAATGAAGCAAAGGCTAAAGTTGAATCAATGATTATAGGAGAATAACAATATGTTAGCACGACATAACGACATAGTCATTCCGCCTATGGATCCTTATCGAAATGATAAACTCCACAGGAAACAATATGGAAGTGTATTAGAACAAATCGTTTCAACTTATAATGATGGTTGTGTGATTTCGCTAGATGGCGAATGGGGTACTGGCAAGACTACATTTGTAAAAATGTGGAAGCAGCAACTTGATGATACTCACTATAAAACCATCTATTTTAATGCATGGGAAACTGATTACATTGAGGACCCATTAATTGCATTAATCGCAGAATTCAAGAGATTATCTACAAATGAATTACAAGAAATAACTAATAATATGGTAAAGACATTTAGTAAGATGTCTCTTGCCATGGTACCAACAATATTGTCTTTAATTGCAAAATATTCATTCGGGGTTGATATTGAGAAAATCTCAAAAGAAGGATTAGAAGTCCTTTCAAATACTTTAGAGCAAAGTATAGATAAATATGTTGAACAGAAAAAATCAATAGAAGCATTTCAAAAAGCATTGACAGAATATGTCTTAGAAATAACTTCTAACAAGCCGCTGATTTTTATTGTTGACGAATTAGACAGATGTAATCCTAAGTATGCAGTGAAAGTGCTTGAGCGTATTAAGCATTTGTTTTCTGTTCGTAATGTCGTTTTTGTATTGTCAATAGATAAAAAACATCTTTGTCATTCTGTGTGTGGCTTTTATGGAAATGAGAATATTGATGCCGAAAACTATCTACGAAGGTTCATAGATATAGAGTTTTCGCTTCCACAACCAAATGCAGAAAGTTTTTGTAACTATCTATACGACTATTATGAATTTGATGATTTCTTTAAGAATCAAGAACGATTAGATTATTTTAGAAATCGGGACGAAGCGACATCGTTTAAAAAAATGGCAAGGGAATTAATGTCATACTTAAATTTGCCTTTGCGAACTGTAGACAGGATTTTCTCAAACACCCGTCTGGCACTAAGAATGTTCTCATACTCTAATTATGTACATGAAAAAATGCTGTTCATTCTTGTGTATCTCCGTATCTGTAAATCTTCTGTGTATATAAGAATGTGTCAGCATGATTACACGCTTCAGGAATTTGTAAATGAAATAGAAGCTCTTTTCCCAAAAGAAATGCTGAGATATGACTTTGAAACTCATTCTTTCTATTATGTACTTGCTTTACTAATGTTATGTTATAATTTAGATGAAAACGAACATGAGATAGAAAAACTATGTGAAGTTGAAAATAGAAAAATAACTCGGTTATGCATTTCATTTCAATATGTAGATGAAGAACAGATAAAAATTGCAATTGAAAATTGGAGAAAAGAATTCAATGGAGGCGCGATAGGTATGAAGTTCTTTTTCGAAAAGATTGATTTGCTTTCAACTATAAGAAGTTAAATTGCTCACGATGCCTGACACTTTTTGAGAAGGAATAATTAAAGAAGAATGTTATGAAAGAAGATCAATGGTAATGGCAGCCATCGCACTAAGTGCGAAGACAATAGCCAAAGTAGAGTGATGTGAAAGAAGACCAATGGAAATGGCAGCCATCGCACTAAATGCGAAGACAATAGCCAAAGTAGAGTGATGTGAAAGAAGACCAATGGAAATGGCAGCCATCGCACTAAGTGCGAAGACAATAGCCAAAGGAGAATGATATGACAGGAGATTAATGGCAAGCATCGCACTAAGTGCAAAGACAATAACCAAAGGAGAGCTATATGGCAGGAGATCAATGGAAATGGCAGGAGCCGGGAACGGCGTGGAGGGGTGTTTGCACTTACCACATCACGCTGACGGTGCCGTCGCGGCAGCCGTTGTTGGGCAGGTTAGTGATACCTGACAACGACCCTTCGCAGGCGCGGGTGGAGCGCACGGCATTGGGCAATGCCGTGGTTGATGAGCTGTATGTGATGTGCAAGCACTATCCTGCCATCCGCATTTTCCAATTTAGCCTGATGCCGGACCACCTGCATGCCGTCATTCGGGTGACAAGGGTGATGGACACCAGCATTCGCAGCGTGATGCGCGGATACTGGCAGGGGGTGAAGAAATTGGGGCGGGCATATACTTTGGAGGTTTCGCCCGAATTAAATTCGGGGACAACAACCGAAGGGAAATCAACAGAACAAGGAAAGGCAACTGCGGAGGGCAGTGACGGCTGGGCCTTTCCCGTTTTTACGGAGCGGCCGTTTATTCGGCCTTTGTCGCGCAGCGGGCAGATGCAAACGATGATGCACTATTTGCGGATGAACCCTCAGCGGTTGGCCACGAAGCGCCTGATGCCGGGGTTCTTCAGGGTGCAGAAGGACATCGAGATTGGTGGGCGAAGTTTTGACGGTGTGGGCAATGTGGCCTTGCTGCATGCCGAGCACTATGACGTGGCGCATGTGCGCAGCGTCTGGGTGAAGGCAGCAGAGCACGGCGACAACCAGACACTTCGGGACTATATGAACGGCTGCGTGCTCAAGGCTCGCAAGGGGGTGGTGATGGTGTCGCCATTCATCTCGCAGCAGGAGAAGCAGGTGATGCAGGTGCTTTTGCAGGAGCAGCATCCCTTCATCGTGCTTGCCGACAATGGGTTTCGCGATTATTATAAACCGTCCGATGCTCTCTTTGATGCTTGTGCTGTTGGAAGGGCGCTGATTTTAAGCCCTTGGCTTTATGACGCTGGTAAGCGCCACATCAGTCGCGCCGACTGCGTGAGCCTGAACAATATGGCCGAAGAGTTTTGCAAAGCAATGGCGTAAAGACGAAAGAACTTTCTTGGCTCTTCAAGTCTCTCTTTAATTACTTGATATTCAGTTCTTTTGTACATGCTTGAACATTTTACTCAGTGACGTGAGTAATTTTACTCAGTGCAAAAACGGTCGAATAGTGCGACTAAATTTGCAGTAAGAAGTGTTGTTATTATGATTGTCGCCAGCTTGTCACCCATACGCTGTTTGACTGTACAGTCGATAATATATGGTTGCATTTGAAAAACATCTATGAGAGCGGGGAATTGAAAAAAGAGGGAACTATCGAGGAATTCTCGGTAGTTCGACTGTCGAACTGCCGTTTGTTACAACAAAAGAAATGATAGCCAAATAATATCCTTAGAGGTGGTCGCAATCTTATTCATACTTCCGAATATTTTGCGTATTTACGCATTTTTTTCGAGAGAACTGACAAAACAGACACTTTTACCTTTCATCTCCTTGTATAGCTTTAGCATCTGTCCTTCTGGGCATATATGAGGGGGATGCCCTCGCTTTCGAGCATCTTGTACCAGCAGTCTTCAGGGGAGGTGGTCCATTTGGCAAGTAACTCCTGAACACTCTTCTCCTGACGGTCTAAGTATTTCCGGATTCTGGATCTTGTATGGCCATCACACTACTCAAAAACCACAGTTAGAGATCCCATCGATTACAATAGGGGGTAAATATCTTATGGGGTATCTGGAGTTCTGTGGCTGTTTTACGCCAGTCCTTGATGGTATCGCGAACCTCATCTATAATTTCGGCAGCTTCCTGATGTTCCAACATGTAGTGATTGCATGCAGCGAGTAGGGTGTTGACATCCGACTGGTCCGTGTATTGGTCAATAAGCAGACATTGATACAATTTGACTCCAGGATTTATGTCGTATGCAGGTGACAGCGTCCAGCCTTTCGGGGTAAGCAAAAAGCCGTGATTACGGAAGTGGTCGTCGGTATTGCCAAACATTACGTTGAACGCCACTCTGCGGTAGAGCTCTCTTAGATTCTGCTGGACGTCAACACACCCCTGAAGGATGAAATCTATGATGTCCAGGTAGCCATTGCCTGTGCTACTGCCAGCACCATCATCAAAACCAAGCAACGACATAGCGGAGGCAAAATGAATACGACGGCCTTCGGCGGTTCTGTCGAAACGTTCGGAAAGCAAGAGGTCGTGGTCTTTTGATATTTTGATGGTGCGGGTTCTGGCAACATTGATACCTGCCGCAGCAGCCAACCGATGTGAGAAATGCTCAATGAGTTCAGTGTTCTCCAAATCCTTCTTGGATGGGAACTTCGCCACATACAGTTTGCCGTCAGCATCGATGACATTGGCTTTGGGGCGAGCGCCACCAAGCGATGTTCCCGGGTCAATCAATTGGTCGAGCCAGCGTTGTTCAGGCAATTCGTTCCGTTCCTCTGCCAACTCAATCTCATGACAGGCATCGCACAGGGCACGCAGACTCTCAATAGGGGGGACAAGGTATTTTGTACTCGCATTGATATAATCTTCGGAGTCGTCATTTTTGTAACGGATGCCGCCCATGCGAGTGAAGTCCTCAATGCCCGTAAGATAGTCGTAGTTGGTAAGCACACGCACAGCTCTGCCCTCTGCTTGTGCTGTCAGTCGCTCTCTGCGGTCGAGTAACAATCGCCCCCAACGGTCGGGAAAGGAATCTTTGACAAAACCAAACACGCTATCTGTGCCACGGGGGTGTTGCAACGAAGGCACGTTCATCAGATCACCGCTCAGCACAATGCCACCATGCTGTTTTAGCCATTCACGCGAATACTCAAAGACAAAGTGATCCTTGCCACGGACTCGTTCATAACCCAAGGTGCCAATCTCCTGCGGTGATGCAAGGAAATCGAAATCAGCGTAAACCGTTATTCTTTTCATCTTTTAAGCAATTCTGCATCCTGAAGCTGACGGCCAAGAGCATCGTCGGCAGCCAGTAGCGAGATGTCCTTTTCAAGATTCAGCGCAAAGAGTACACGCGCATAAATACCCATGGAAACCGTCGGGTCGCCATGTTCAACTTTCGAAACGGTCAAACGTGTTACCGTCGCCCTGTCTGCTACGTCCTGCATAGAGAGATGCCTGCGCTTTCGTGCCAGCATAATTCGTTCACCCATGAGCTGCAACTGCTGTGTCAGGGCTCTTGGCATCATCTTTCCGAATGTATTCTTTCCCATAATTGTATCTTATCGGGTGCAAAGATACATAAAAATGTTTAATATAACTAACATTTTAGAGAAAATTTGTCTGATAGCTCTTTTTTTTTGTTTTTCGAGAGAACTGACAAAACGGTTAAGCCCGCAGTGCGTACTGCGGGCTTTATGGGGGGAATAATCGAGCCCATCACGTGGTGGGCTCGTTTTTCTTACTTCTTGTAGTTGAGGGCGGCGCCGATGGCGGTGCAGAACTCGGAGTATTTGGGGATGTGGAAACGGACTTTGTAGAGTTTCTCGAGCATGGGGTAGATGTCCTTGCACTGGGGCAGGAGGGTGAGGTTGCCGATGAGGACAAAGTCCTTGATGCCGGAATTGAGCGACGAGAGGATGGCGGCAGAGCCGATGGTCTGCAACACCATGACGATGATGCCGAGGGCAAGGTCTTCCTTGGGGGCGTCGTACTGGGCTTTGGAGAACAGCGAGGCTGTGGCATCCATGGGCAGTCCGGGCAGCGGATGGGTGGAGATGTCGCCAATGAGGAGATTGATGTTGTGGATGTCGCCCTGCATGGCCAAGCTCTGAATCTGCTTGGGGTCGCGGGTGTTGAGCATGACGCGGCTGAGGCCTTGCAGCGTGCCGCCGCCAATGCCGATACCGCCGATGTGGTGGATGTCGTCGCCGCAGCACTGGACAAAGCTGGTGCCGGTGCCCATGGAGACGACGATGGCTTTGGACAGTCCGCTCTCGAAGCGTGCTCCTAGGCCGTCGGCCATGAATTCGTCGACTTTCTGTGTAGGAATGCCATAGACTGGTTCGTCGATATAGGCTGCTCCGACGCCCGTGAGCATGACTTGTTCGATGTCCTTGAGCTCAATCTTGTTGTCGTGCAGATACTTGCCAAAGGCGCCGTAGAGTGAAGTCACCTGGTCGGCAGCGGTGATGCGGATAGGGGAGAGAACCTTTCCTTCGCGCAGTCCGACAATCTTTGTGGTGGATATGCCCACGTCAATTCCAATAATTATTCCCATATACCTTATTATTATTTCAAAAACGACCTCCTGACGCTCACCTCTGAAAGTGAAAAACCCCTGCTAGAGAAATCTCTAAGACAGGGGTTCATAATGAAAGGAGGAAAAGTGGTACCTCCAGGAATCGAACCGGGGACACACGGATTTTCAGTCCGATGCTCTACCAACTGAGCTAAGGCACCAACATGTTATAAAAGAACGCTTTTGCTTAATTGCGGGTGCAAAGGTACGAAGAAAAAATGAATCGGCCAAACTTTTCCTGATTTTTTTTTGAAAAGTGGCCGATTTTAGGCGTTTTCCCTTATTGCAATGTGGGATTGACCCTACGGGTCACCCACTTTTGCGACTCGGCAATGCTCAAGCATGCTTGGCATTGCTCTCGCTGCTCAGTGGGTTCCAACCTTGGGCTTTTAGCTCAAATTCCTGGTCGTCGCGGGTGACGAGCACCTGTCCGAGACTCTCGTGGGTGATGTGTCCGATGAGCCGGACGTCGTCGATTTCCTGAATCTTCGCATGGTCGCCAATAGGGACGGTGAACAGCAGTTCGTAGTCCTCGCCGCCATTGAGGGCGCAGGTGGTGACGTTCATGTTGAGTTCCTCGGCCATCACGGCGGTCTGATAGTCGATGGGGATTTGCTTCTCGAAGATGCGGCAGCCCACGTGGCTCTGCTTGCAGATGTGCATGAGTTCGGAGGATAGTCCATCGCTGATGTCCATCATGGCGGTGGGGCGAATGTCGGCTTCGCGCAGGCGTTGGATGATGTCGCCGCGGGCCTCGGTCTTCAGCTGGCGCTGGAGGAGGTATTCCTTGCCGGAGAAGTCGGGCTGGAAGTCGGGGATGTTGACGGCGGAGGAACCGCCGTCCACACGAGCGGGGTTCGTGCTGGCGGGGGAACCGCCAGCCACGCTCTTACGCTTCGCTTCGTCCACCATTTGGTAGTAGACGGCTTTTTCACGCTCGAGGAGCTGGAGACCCATGTAGGCGGCACCGAGGTCGCCTGAGACGCAGACGAGGTCGGTCTCGCGGGCTCCGTTGCGATAGACGATATCCTCCTTGCGGGCTTCGCCAATGCAGGTAATGCTGATGGCCAGGCCAGTATACGACGAGGTGGTATCGCCTCCGACGATATCGACGCCCCACTTTTCGCAGGCCATGCGCAGTCCGGAATAGAACTGCTCGAGGTCCTCAACGGTGAAGCGCTTGCTGATGGCCAGCGAGACGGTCATCTGTCGCGGTGTGCCGTTCATGGCAAAGATGTCGCTGATATTGACCATTGCCGACTTCCATCCGAGGTGCTGCAGGTCGATGTATGTGAGGTCGAAATGTACGCCCTCCATGAGCATGTCGGTGGTGACGAGGACCTCTGAGTCGGGATAGTGAAGTACGGCGCAGTCGTCGCCTACGCCGTACTTTGTTGATTCGTTGTTGGGTTTGATGTCCGCAGTCAGGCGGTCAATCAAACCGAATTCTCCTAATTTTGCTATTTCCATTAATTTTGTTTTTTTTTGTTGCGGGAGAACCGCAACACACTCGATTAGGCGGTGCGCTTGATCATTTCGCGCATGATTTCCGTCATGATGGGCTGAGCCTTGTCGGCTGCTTCCTGCACCTCCTCGTGGCTGACCTCAACGGGATTGTCGAAGCCGCCCAGGTCGGTGACGACGCTGATGCCGAAGGTCTTGATGCCGCAGTGGTGAGCCACGATGACCTCAGGCACGGTGGACATGCCGACGGTGTCGCCGCCGAGGGTGCGATACATGCGGTATTCTGCGGGAGTCTCGAAGGTAGGACCAGTCACACCGATATACACGCCGTAAACCAGACGAATCTTCCTTTCCTTGGCAATCTGTGTGGCGAGATTGATGAGTTCGTGGTCGTAGGCTTCGTGCATGTCCGGGAAGCGTGGACCGGTGGGGAAGTTCTTGCCGCGCAGGGGATGCTCGGGGAAGAAATTGATGTGGTCGGTGATGACCATGAGGTCGCCAATCTTGAAAGCGGGGTTCATGCCGCCTGCTGCGTTGGAGACGAAGAGCGTCTTGATGCCCAGTTCGTACATGACGCGAACGGGGAACGTCACCTCCTTCATGTTGTAGCCTTCGTAGTAGTGGAATCGGCCCTGCATGGCCATGATGTCGATGCCCCCGAGTTTGCCGAAGATGAGCTTGCCGCTATGTCCTTCGACGGTGGAAACGGGGAAGTTGGGGATTTCGCTATACGGGAACTCGAGCGTGTCAGTTATTTCGGAAGCTAATTGTCCGAGGCCTGTTCCCAGAATTATCGCTGTCTTTGGGTTTGTCTTCATCCTTGCCTTGAGCCAGGATGCTGTTTCTTGAATTTTTTCGTACATAGCCTATAATTTGTTGGTTAAACATTTCTTCCTGATCCTGCAAGAAAGCGATGCGGACAGGTAATACATAAAGATTCTTTCTGACTTCGTCGCTCAGTCCTTCGACGGTTTTCAGTCGCGTGACATCCTTCTCGGTGGTGATGATGCACTTCGGCGACGGCATGGCCGCGAAGGTCTCGTTGATGAGTTGGATGTCCTTCTTGCAGAACTGATGATGGTCGGGGAAGTTGAGCGGCGTGATGTGAGGAATGAGTGGCGCGAGGTCGTGCTCCAGTTGTTGGGGCGAACCTATGCCCGTGAGCAGGAGGGCATGATAGTCCGATAGTTCGTTGAGCGTCTTTGTCGTGGCGCCGCCAGCCTTGAAGACGGGCTTCAGGACGTCGTAGTCGAGCGTAGAGAAGAAGAGCCGCTGGTAGGGATAGAGACTCATGGCTTTGGTGATGACGCGATACTCCATAGGCTTCATGTCCTTGGGGCATTTCGTCACGATGACGATGTCGGCACGGTCCTTGCCTTGGAGTGGTTCGCGCAGGCGCCCTGCGGGTAATAGCGTGTCGTAGATGATGAGCCGGTGATAGTCCACCAGCAGGATGTTGACGCCGGGCTTGACGTAACGGTGCTGGAAGGCGTCGTCGAGCAATATGACATCCAGATTCTTATCGTTTTCCATCAGCGTGTCGATGCCGTGACAGCGGTCTCTGTCGACGGCAATGGTCACAGAGGGGAATTTCTGCTTCATCTGGCAGGGCTCGTCTCCAATGTCGTGCATGGCGGTGTCGGGCTGAGCGATGATGAATCCCTTGCTCTGACGTTTGTAGCCGCGACTGAGGATAGCCACCTTGAACTGGTCCTTCAGCAATTCGGCCAGATATTCCACGTGAGGGGTCTTGCCGGTTCCACCAACAGTGATGTTGCCCACCGCAATGACAGGCACTTGGAACGACCGCGACTTCAGCGCCCCCGTCTCGAACAGGAAATTGCGCAGCTTGACGACCAGTCCGTAGCACCAGCTCAGCGGAAGCAGCCACTTGTTGATTTTGATGAAATCGCCCTCCATACTTTTCGTTATTTCTGTATTGCGGAATTTCGGGATTTCGGGTTATTTGATATTGACGTAGTAGGGCAGGCGTGCCTGGATGGCGCTTTGGCGGTTCATGTTCTTGACGAACTTGAACGGCTCGTAGTATTCGCCCAGCGTTGCCTGCAGCTGCTCGTCCAGATAGTTGTTCTTGGACGTGGCTTGGTCAAGCAGATTTTCCCACCAGCTCTGCTCCTCAGGATAGCTCGTGGCGTGATACTTGCTGACCTTGGCCAGGCTGGCAGCTTTCTCGATGGCTTTGTCGAGACCGCCGATTTCGTCGACGAGCTTGATTTTCAGTGCGTCGTTGCCGAGCCATACACGACCCTGGGCAATTTCCTCAATCTGCTCGATAGACTGCTGGCGTCCGTCAGCAACACGTTTGCGGAATAGGTTGTAGCCGCGACCGATATACTGTTCGAGCAATGCCATCTCCTCTGCGTTGAACGGCCGAGCCATCGTGCCGAAGGCAGCGTGCTTGTTGGTCTTCACCTCGTCGAACTTCACGCCGAGCTTTTCGGTAAGCAGTCCGCTGAAGTCGGGGAACATGCCGAAGATGCCGATGGAACCAGTGATGGTAGTAGGCTCGGAGACGATGTAGTTGGCAGCGCAGCTGATGTAGTAGCCGCCAGAAGCAGCATAGCCACCCATGGAGACAACGACGGGCTTCTTAGCTTTGAGATTGGTGACGGCACGCCAGATTTGTTCAGAGGCATAGGCCGAACCGCCAGGCGAGTTGACGCGCAGCACGACAGCCTTCACGTCGTCGTCGTTCGTCAGTTTCTCCAGATCCTTGCAGACGGTATTGGCCACGATGTTGTGTTCGGTATCCGTCAGGCTGCCAGTCTCGGAGTCGACGATTTCGCCATAGGCATAATAGACGGCAATCTGTTCGCCCTCGTTTTTCTTGCCTTTCACACCTTCCATATCAGCCAGTGTCAGCTGCTTGATGTCGTCTTTCTCGTCAATCTTCAACATCTTCTTGACTTCGCCTTTCACCTCGTCGGTATAGATCAGCTTGTCGACCATCTTCATCTTGACGTAATCCTCGGGCTCAGCCAGCGTTACGAAACGGTCGGCATAGGCATTCAGCGAATCGACGGGAATCTTACGGCTGTCGGAGACTTCTTTCAGCATGACCTCCCAGATGCCGTTGATGTAGGCCGTCACCTGTTCACGGTTGGGCTCGCTCATGCCGTCGGCAGTCATCATTTCAGGAGCGCTCTTGTATTTGCCCACCTTGCAAAGCTGATATTTCACGCCAAACTTGGCCAGCAGGTCCTTTACGAAATACGGCGTCGAGGCCAGTCCGTGCCAGTCAATCATGCCGTCAGGGTTCAGGAAAATCTTGTCGGCGACACTACATATATAATAGGTTGACTGCTCGTAGGTGTCGGCATAGGCCACAATCCACTTGCCGCTCTTCTTGAAGTCGAGCAGGGCCTCGCGGATGGCGTGCGTCGAAGCAGGAGTGTCCGACGAGAACAGGCCGGCCTCGATGTAAATACCCTTGATTTCTTCTTTGTCCTTAGCTTTTTTAATGGCTTCCAGCAGCTTGTCCAGTCCCATGTTTTCGCTCACTTGACCAGTCAGCGAGGCCAAAGGATCCTCTGCTGTGCGTTCGTTCAATGTTCCTGAGAGCGTCAGGGTGAGCACTGAATTGTCCTCAACATTGGTTGTGCTGGCACTTGATGCTGCCAGTCCTACCAGCGAAATAACAGCCAGTATTCCCATGATAATGGCTACTAGGATGATACCTGTAACGGTTGCAAGAACGTACTTGAAAAATTCTTTCATAATTGTTTTTAGATTGATTATATTTTGCAAAGGTACGAATTAGTACGCAAAACGCAAAATTATTTAAGATTTATTACTTTTTTCTATTGTCTTGTTTTTTATGACGTAGCGTTGATAGTAAGTGATGAGTAGCGTAGTCATAGGCAGGGCAATGACCATGCCCAGAATTCCCAGCAGCGAACCCCAGATGGAGAGCGACAGCAGGATGATGGCTGGGTTGAGACCTGTGACGTGACCCATGATTTTCGGTGTGAGGATAGTGTCCTGGATAGTCTGTACGACGGCAAACACGATGAGTGCCGAGAGCATGATCATCCAGAAACTCTCTCCTGTGTCGGCAGCTTTCACTACTGCCAAGAGGATGGTTGGAATGAAGCCTACGAGCTGCAGATAGGGCACCATGTTGAGCAGTCCGATGAACAATCCCAGTCCGATAGCCATGGGGAAATCGATGATGAGGAATCCGATGCTGAACAACACGCCTACGCAGGTTGCTACCAAGCCCTGTCCGCGGAAATAGAGGTTCATGCCCTGACCGACGTCAGCGACGAGTCTGCGGGCTATCGGGCGGTAGCGTCTTGGCAGGAGCGATATCCCCCCATTCGATATGTCTTCGTAGTCGAGCAGTATGAACAGCGTGTAGAGCACGACCATTGTCAGCGAGAACATGCTTGAGAGGATGTTCAGCGACTGCGCCAGGATGTTCCATATTTTGGGCAGGCTTTGCTTGACGGTGTCAATGAATCCTTCTTGCGTGATGAGTGCCTTGATGTCTTCTTTGGTGAGGTGCTCGTGGATGAAATCCTCAATCAGGTCGGGAATGTTTCTGAGGTTTTCGTTGTTGGTGATAAACATTTCTGCCAGTTCCTTCACGCGTACGGCTTCTTCAATTACTGGCGGGATGACCAGTATCATCAGTCCTGTCAACGCTGCTCCCACGACGAGAAAAGTGGTTAGAATGCCCAATATGCGGAACTTCATGTGGCATTTGTACTGGAAGAATTTTACCAGCGGGAACAGCAGATAAGCGATGAGCCACGCCAGAAAGAAGGGTAGTAACACGGCGCTGAGTCTGTTGAGCAACATGATGATGGCTACGACCACGATAACGGCCAGAAAGCCACGTACGAAACTGTCAAATGTTATTTTCTTTTGTTCCATGCTGCAAATTTAGACATTTTTTTTGATTATACGATGAAAAATGGTAAATATTTTCTATCTTTGCACCATGATTATCGAACCTGTCGCATTTTTCCGCTCTCCGCTGACCTCCAAATTCGGCGTTCCGCGACAGAGCGGCATCGTCAGCGAGCTGCGCGGACGCATCGAGTTTACCGAACGCTACGGCCGTTCGGAAGCCCTGCGTGGAATGGACGCTTTCGACTATTTGTGGCTCATCTGGGGGTTCTCTGAAAATGTCGAGGCGGAAAAGCATCCTACTGTGCGCCCGCCGTTGCTGGGAGGCAACGAAAGGGTAGGAGTGTGGGCATCGCGCTCGCCGTTCCGTCCAAATAATCTGGGCTTGTCCTCCGTGCGCATCAGCCGGGTTCTTGTGGACGAGGCAGCTATTGAGGTGCTGGGTGCCGATTTGATGGACGGCACGCCCATCTATGACGTCAAGCCTTATCTGGCTTATGCCGACAGCCATCCCGAAGCCCGCGGCGGATTTACCGACAATCACGAATGGCAGCGCTTGCAGGTGGAGATGAGTCCGGAATATGAGGCCATGTTTGCTGCTGACGACTTGCGGGTGTTACGCGAACTGTTGTCGCTCGACCCGCGTCCGCACTATCATCGTGATGAGGAACGCGAATACGGCATGCCGTTCATGGAGTATGATGTCCGCTTCCGCGTAGAGGGCAACGTGCTCTACGTCCTAGGAATCCGCTGACCTCTCATTTGTCACTGCCAACGGACGCTGACACGTTCGTAACCTATGCTCTTCATCATTTTGGTGAAAAGCGCTTCGCCGTTCTCACGAGCACTGCGCAGATTCGCTGGCGTCAGACAATGGGCAAGCATCTGGCGGTAAGCTTTCTGGTAAAGTTTGTCGCGATCCTGGTGCGACCATTTACCAGTTTCAAAGAAACTCTTTGTCCTTGCTTCGTCAATGAAGTTCTTGTCCAACAGGCCGGGCTGAGGCAGTGTGACGACGATGGAGTCACCTCCCGTCTGTATCCATCCTGGCTCCACGTTTTTCATGTCGATGCCCAGACGTACCGTTCCGTAATAGATGCGCACGAGATGATCGTCCTTGAAGAATCCCTTGCGGGTGGTATCTACCAGTTCCTCGTTGGCAATGGCCAGAAATTCCCATTCGCCAATGGCTTCGATGCTTGTAATCTGTTCGGGCGTCAGGTCTATCTCTTGGTTTACGTCCAGTGTGACTTCCGATTGGCTGATGCCGCTGACAATCCACCAGAGCGCTACCAGTGCGACGATAGCGGCTACCACAATACCTGCCAGTTTGTATTTCATTTTCATTTCTGTTCCAAGTTAGAGTTGATGAGTTTCATAATGTCCAGACTTTTGCGGAAGGCAATGGTGATGTTCTCTTCTTTGTAGCCCATTTCCGTCAGCATCGGCACCAGTACGCGCGCGGCATTTTCCTGTGCCGTCTGCTTGATACCCAGTTGCGACGCGCTGTTCAGAATGGATTGTCGTCCTTGTTGTTCGTACGACGACAGTTCCTTGTCGGTAAAATACGATCGCGTCAGCCCCACGTATTCCTTCACTTCGTCGCGGTTGATTTTCGAACTTGTCATCACCACTTTGGGATCGGGCAGCAGGATGGTAATCTTGTCGCCGTTGCGCTCGATGTTGCTTTCCGAGAAATCGGAGAAGTCGATGTATGCCTTCAGCGTTGCATCCATAGGGAAGGCGATCTTGCGCTCACCCAGTGGCAGCTTGATATCAATATCCTTTCGGAGTATGTTGCCCTTCAACTTCAGTATGTCGTTGTGGGTCACGATTTTGTGGATGTGATATTCCGTTGTGTACAGTCGTGCACACTTTTGGATTTGTATGACGAGTGAGGGCATAGTATCGGTCACGATGTCCTGTGCTGTATCTCCGTTTTCCGACTTGCATCCTGTCATCAACAGGGTCGTCATCGTCATGATTAGTATGACAATTTTCTTCATTTATCTGCAATTATTTGGCAAAGATAATTAAAAAAACTCAAAACTATAAAATTCTACCGATTTTTTTTGTTTAAGCCCCGTTTTTTTTATAACTTTGCACCCGAATTAAAAATTCAGTAAGTAACATTTTCCTCCTTTCTAAGAAATTTGGTTAATTGAAAATCAGACAAGAGTGTCTAGACAAAAGTATAGGTATTATTCTAACCGAAAATGGAAGGATAAAAGGATTGGATAACAAAAAATATCCCGCCAGTGATGGTGGGATATTATTTTTTTTTACTATCTTTGCAGCCGGAAACTAATTATTAACGCAAGATGAAACGAATAGTCATAGCCCTTTCCGTTGCTGTTGCCGCCCTGATATTGGTAGCCTGCAAGGATAAGAAAAACAATGAGACAATCATTACTCAGCGCGTAGTGAAGACTGCTTCCACTGGTCCTGTACGTATGCCTGCCAATACTGATTCACGCGAAGTCAATTGGATTGGCAAGACCTATCAGCTTACCATCCATCGTCAGCCTGCCGACTCGCTGTCAATGGTTACGGACGATATGGGGCAGCAGTATATTGACAATGTGTTCCAGTTGACAGTTGCACGGCAGGATGGCTCGGTATTCTTCTCACGCCGTTTTGTGAAGAACGATTTTGCCCGTCTCATTGGAGACGATTTCCGCAAGACAGGCATTCTTGAGGGTTTTGTCTATGACAAGGCCGATGGCGACTGGCTGGAGTTTGGCGCCAGTGTGGGCCGTCCTCAGACTGACGAGTACATCCCTCTGAAGATCCGTCTGTCGCGCATGGGAGAACTCGACATCAAGATTGACGACCAGCTCGATACTAATTCCGATATTGATAGTCAGAAGCCAGCTGCCGATGCTGATGACGATGGCGTCTAAAGCCATTCCTCGTGTAACGTCTTCCACGTATCGCTCAGCGCTGTCATTGTGGGGAAGATGATGTCTGCCCCTTTTTCTGCCAACCGTTCGTCGGGCAGCGGGCCTGTGTTCACAGCTATCGTGAAGCAACGGGCGGCTGCTGCGGCTTGTACACCAAGTGGCGCATTTTCCACAACGATGGTCTCATAGGGCTCCGTGCCGCATTTCCTCATGCCTATTAGATAGGGCTCTGGATTGGGTTTGCCGTGTTTGACGTCGAAAGCCGTTACAATCAATTCCTCGCGCAAAAGTCCGTCGAAGTCAATCAATAACTTGTCCAGCAGCGCGTGTTGGGCACTGCCTGTCACCACGCAAATTTTCAGACCATCGGCCTTGATCTGCTCCATCAGCGTCTTGATGCCGGGCATGATTTGTGCGGGCGTCAGCTTGCATTGATTGGCAAACACCTCGGCTTTGTGGGCGTACATCGTGCTGGCTTCGTCGTCTGTCAGTTCGCGGTTCCACTGTGCCCGGGCCAGCGTCTTGATAGTTTCTACGCCGCGCATCCCCTCATATTCGTAGGCTCCCTCGTAGGGCATGTCCAGTCCGAACGCCGCCATTGAGTCGTGCCACGATGTCGAGTGGTTTGGCATCGAGTCGTAGATGACGCCATCCATATCGAAAAGCACGGCTTTCGGGCAGAATTGCCCAAAGCCGTGTCTCTCTAAATATTGGTGAATGATTTCTTCCATTCTACTAGATGTTCTAGAGATTCTAGAAATTCTAGATTATTGCTCTTTAGCCAAACGCTCCTTGATAGCCTTGCTGTCTGCCTCGTAACCGGGCTTGTCGAGCAGGGCAAACATATTCTTCTTGTAAGCCTCCACACCAGGCTGGTTGAATGGGTTCACACCCAGCACGTTACCGCTGATGCCGCAGCCAATCTCGAAGAAGTAGATGAGCTGTCCGATGTAATACTCGTTGAGCTTAGGAACGCTGATGCGGATGTTGGGCACACCACCGTCGACGTGAGCCAGACGTGTTCCGAGTTCAGCCATCTTGTTCACTTCGTCCACGCGCTTGCCTGCCAGGAAGTTCAGTCCGTCCAGGTTCTCTTCGTCCTCGGGGAACAACAGCTTCTTCTCGGGCTCCTCGATAGAGATAACGGTTTCGAAGATGGTGCGCTCGCCGTCCTGAATCCATTGACCCATTGAGTGCAGGTCGGTTGTGAAGTCGACGCTGGCGGGGAAGATACCCTTCTTGTCCTTACCCTCAGACTCGCCATAGAGCTGTTTCCACCACTCGCTGACGAAGTGCAGCTTGGGCTGGTAGTTCACCATGATCTCAATCTTCTTGCCCTTCTGATAGAGGGCGTTACGTACGGCAGCATACTGAGCTGCAGGATTCTCGTCGAAGGGAACGCTGGGGGCGCAAGCCTTCTCCATATCCTGAGCGCCGCCTACTAGTGCCTTGATGTCGAAACCAGCGCAGGCAATAGGCAGCAGACCTACTGGCGTCAGCACTGAGAAACGACCACCCACGTTGTCGGGGATGATGAAGCTCTTGTAACCCTCCTTATCGGCACACGTGCGGGCAGCACCGCGCTTGGCGTCGGTTACAGCCACGATGACCTTCTTGGCCTCTTCCTTACCGCGCTGAGCCTCGCACTGCTTCTTCAGCAGACGGAATGTCAGGGCAGTCTCTGTGGTTGTTCCCGACTTAGAGATGTTGATGACGCCGAATTTCTTACCCTTCAGATATTCAGTGAGCTCGAAAAGGTAGTCCTCTCCGATGTTGTTACCAGCAAAGAGGATGGTGGGGTTCTTCTTGTCCTGAATGAGCCAGCCGAAGCTATTGCTCAGTGCCTCGATGACGGCACGTGCACCCAGATACGAACCACCGATTCCTGCTACTACCACTGCCTCGCAGTTGTCGCGCAGCACTTTCGCCGTAGCCATAATCTCGTCGAGGAATGCGGGAGTAATCTCTGTGGGCAGGTGCAACCACCCCAAGAAGTCGTTACCAGGACAAGTACCCTCTTCCAGGGCCTTCTGTGCGTCCTTTACCTTTGGCTCAAAAGCCTTCACTGCGCCAGCCTCCAAGAAGCAAGCAGCCTTTGTAATGTCAAGTTTGATGTTGTTCATATTACCTTATTTATAGTTTATATATGTTTCAGCTGACAAAGTTACGAATAAAAAATGGACTGACCAAACATCAGCCCGTTTTTTCTCGTTTTCTTTTGCATTTAATATAGCAAGAGCCGCAACTTTGTAGGTTACGGCTCCTGTCATTAAAGCTTAATCGCTTATGCGAATGGATTCTCGGTGGGATAGAAATTGCCCTTCGGGAAGTTGTAGTCGATCTCGTCCACGGGGATGCCCATGTACTTGAGGACCTCCCACAGGTACTTGCCCTGGTGGCCGAACATAACGGCGCAGTGGTGTGGGTAGTGCTTCTCGATGAGGACGTGACGATAGAAGCGGCTCATGTTCTTGATACCGAAGATACCGATAGAACCGAACGAGCGGGTAGCAACAGGAATAACCTCGCCCTGTGCGATGTAAGCGCGGAGCTTGGTGTCGGCTGTTGACTGCAGACGGTAAACAGTAGCCAGGCCGGGCTGGATGTCACCCTCGAGGGTACCATTGGTTACCTCAACAGGCAGAGCGCGAGCCATAATGCGCTGGAAGCACATCTGACAGTTGCAGACCTTAGAAGAAGCGGTGTTACCACAGTGGAAGCCCATGAAGATTTCCTTGTCGGTGTAGCTGTCGCAAGCGAACTTCTTGCCCTTGATGCTCTCCTCGTACATGTCGTTGGGAACGGTGTTGTTGATGTCGAGCAGTGTAACGGCATCCTGGCTGATGCAGGTTCCAATGTACTCTGACAGTGCGCCATAGATGTCAACCTCGCAAGCTACGGGGATACCACGAGCAGTCAGACGGCTGTTGACATAGCAAGGCACGAAACCGAACATGGTCTGGAAAGCGGGCCAGCACTTGTTAGCCATAGCCACGAACTGGCGAGAGCCCTTGTGAGCCTCAATCCAGTCGGTCAGGGTCAGCTCATACTGAGCGAGCTTAGGCAGCACCTGAGGAATCTTGTTGCCGTGACCGAGCTCAGTAGCCATCTCCTTTACAACGCCGTCAATGCGTGGGTCGTTAGCGTGCTTCTGGAAAGCCTCGAGCAGGTCGAGCTCTGAGTTCTCCTCGATCTCAACGTCGAGATCGTAGAGGGCGCGGATAGGAGCGTTACAAGCCAGGAAGTTGTTAGGACGGGGACCGAAGCTGATAATCTTCAGGTTCTGCAGACCTACGATAGCGCGGGCGATGGGCAGGAACTCATGAATCATCTCAGCGCACTGAGCAGCGTCGCCAACGGGCTCCTCAGGGATGTAAGCGCGAGTCTTGCGCAGAGAAAGAGCCTGGCTAGCGTTCAGCATACCGCAGTAAGCGTCGCCACGACCGTCAATCAGGTCGTTCTGAGTCTCCTCAGCAGCAGCGCAGAACATCGTTGGGCCCTGGAACCAGTCAGCAATCATGGTCTCAGAAATCTCGGGACCGAAGTTGCCCAGGTAAACGCACAGTGCGTTACATCCGGCCTTCTTTACGTCCTCAAGAGCCTGCTGAGCGTGAATCTCACTCTCAACGATGCAGATAGGACACTCGTAGATGCCTTCCTTACCAAACTTCTTTTCATACTCGGCGATAACAGCCTTGCGGCGGTTAACGGCCAATGACTCGGGGAAACAGTCGCGGCTAACAGCCACGATACCGATCTTAATTACAGGTACATTGTTCATTTTTGTATTTGTTTTTTAAGTAATGAATTGGTTTCGAGCCACAAAGATACAAAATAAAGTGAAGAATGAATCGTGAAAAGCAAAAAAATGCAGTCGCATAAGGTTTTTTTAACTTTCACATCCGTCTATTGCAGCGTTACAGCCATCAAACCTATCACAACATCGTTGGAAAGGGTGCGCAAAGTGAGCGATTGCAACTTCTTCTTGCGGTTCAGCGGCATACATAACATCGTGGCAGCTCCACCTTTGATTTCGCCACCGTCGGCACCTTTCGCACCAATCTCACCGCCCTGCGGATTGGCAAAGGGCAGACCGAGCGCTTTTGAAAGGTTACGGCTGACCTTATCGTAGGCAAAAGCAACGCGATAGGGACGCGGTTCGGCCACTTGAAAGGCTTTGCCATCGACATAGTAGTCACGCTCGACGGGACACCAGTTGTCGGGATTGACCAATTGCAACGTGTCGGCAGTGCCATCGTTATATTGGGCGACGACAATGCCGTTGGCGATGCGGCTTTGCATGTGGTTGGTAGTTCCTGCCATCAACAACCACGCCTGCCGGTAACGACCGCTGAGAGGAATCGAGATACTGTCGGGATAGTTGTCGTAGAGCGAGGTGAAGGCAATATTCCGGCCAGTCGCTGACGTGCGGAAAGGAACCCCCATGGCGATGAACTCGTCTTTGACAATCATTGAACGGAATACAGAGTCGTTGATTTCGGGCTTGTAGTCAGGATGACACCAGTCGCCTACACCCTGCAACGGAATCTGCAACGTGGTGTAAGGCGGACGCGGACTGCGGTATTCGTTGCGGAAAATATTGGTCACGCTGTCGTTGAGCACGTAGTCGATGTTCTGTTTGTGGAACTTCTCGGCAAATGTGGGTTCGTCGGTTCCGATGTTGCGTTGCTCCGTGAATCCATTATTACGGAAAGTTACTTCGGGATATTTGACGGGCACTTTTACACGGATGGTCTGATGTTGTTCACTGGTTCCTACGACGTCGCGGTATTTGCCCATTCCGAGATTTTGGCGAATGACGATCTGCTGAGGCTGGGCAAAGTGTTGAGTCACCTCGTAGACCGCCTCGTCACCCTGACGCTGATACCTATAATATATATAAGGTGTACGTACGGAAGCTGAATCCCACGCCTCAGGGAAACCAGGACGGATGATGCAATGGCCTTCGAGAGCATTGGGCTGGATGCCAAAGAGGCCTTGTAACAGCGTGCGCGCAGAGATGCCGATACAGTCGCCGAAGTCGCGATAGCATTCACCACGGGCAGCATCGTATTTACTGATTTGTCCGAAATTGGCAGGCGACTGGCCATAATACATCTGGTCGAGAATGTTGGCTTTCATCAACTGATAGCCCTCCTCCGAACGGCCTGCCTCGAAATATGCCAGCGCTGTGTGCATCACCTCGGCAGCTGCAACGTTGTTGATGCTCCACGAATAAGGCAGCCAGTTCGATGTTGAAATAGTCGAGAGGTTTGTCGTAACAGGGATGTGAGGGATTTCCTTATCGATGTATTTTGTAGCGCGATAGGCTTGTTCCGCTGTGCAGGCACCGCAATCGATAGGCGTATAGATGCTCCACACGGCAGCGCTTTCATGGACACGTTTTAACCCCATGAGGTCTTGATACTCTGCCCAATGTCCTTTGTCGTTCAGCCACAGCCGTTGGTTCATAGCCTTAAGGATAGCCTCGGCCTCCTGTTGATAGGGTGTCCCGTCTTCGCCAATGAGCTTGGCAATGCGTGCAGCCAACAGATAGGCGCGATAGTTATAAGCTGATGAATGGGTTACGGCACCGCCGCTATAATAAAGGGCGTCACTGGCCCAGATGCAGCAGTAGGCGTCGTAGAGATGGTCGCCATCAGGGTCGAAATTACGTTTCTCCCAAGCCAAATGATTTTTCAATACAGGCCACATCTTGCGCATATAAGCTTGGTCGGCATCATACTGGAAATGCCACAACAGTTCGTCGATGTAGTTGAGGTTCATGTCGTAGTGATGCATCTGGTCGTTGCGTTCCGGATTGCGGCAGATATAGCCATTGGAATACATCTGCGTCGCCCATTCTTTTTTTGCACGGGCCATGTTCTGCTTATCGTCTTGTGTCGGATGGCTGTATTTCGGAGGAACGTTTGTGACTTGGCTTTTGGCGTAGGCGTCGAAATGACTGATAGCACGCTCGGGCCAGCCTAATACATCGCCCAGATAGCCTGCTCGCCAACCTGCAAGTGGCATTCTCCAACCAATGCAGCCATGCAGCCATGTCTGTCCGTCCCAATCGCCATCGGCAGCAACAACGAGTGCACTACCGAGGGTGTTGATGTAAGGGTCGGGGGTATTGAACTCTATACGGCCCGCCAGTTCTTTCATCGCAGTCTCCAGATCCTCGAAGCGCTCAGAGGCATCGCGGGCGTCTGTAGAGTCTGTCGCGATGCCATTGCAACAAACATAACACTCGTCTTCAAAGTCCTGCGACCATTGCTGGACGGGCTCCTTACCATCAGCCTCGAAGGCATCTTTGGGGTCGGCACCAAGGTCACCATTGCGCGAGAGCTTGGGCTTGCGGATGTTACTTACAAAGACATCCAGCTTCACTATACCATTGAATCCCGTTGTCTGGAAACGCCACAAGACCTGCTCCTGCTGTAACGATGCAACGACCTTCACACGCAATGTAGCTTTTGGTCCCCACGTCTTGTGTCGCAACAGGTAACTGCGCATGCCGTCTTCGTAACGGGATTCACAGAAATCGGTCTTGTCGAGCCAGACACCATTCACGCGAAACTGCAGATTGCGGTAATCTTTCTTCTTGAACAGAGCAAACACAGGACGGTCGCTGGTTTCCACACGCCATTCCGTCGGACTGCCATACAGTGCACGTGTAAAACGGTTTTGGCCATTGACACATACAAAGGCCCGTCCCTCAGGGCGATAGTTTTCACTTGCATGAGTCGTTTGAGCACTGGTACTCAACGTGAAAAGTAGGCTGACAGCAACGATTATTTGTTTCATGCTGCAAAGATACGAAAAAGTCAAGAGCTAAACAAAAGAAAAGGCATAAAAAAAATCCGATTGTCGTCACGACAATCGAATTCAAAAACAAACTACTTAAAAACTAATCTACTAAAACAAATCAAAAAAATATCTCTTTTATGCTTAATTCTGATATGATAATGTCTGCGGTTTTAATCTTATGACGCTGCAAAGTTAGAAACTTTTCAATAATCATGCAAGAATTTTGGTAAAAATCTGCATAGTTTTTGATTTATATCAAGCCATTTAGCCTTTATGGTTATATTTTGCAAAGTTAACGTTACAAAAAAGTATCACTGTGATGTCGCACAGTGATACCTTATAGAAGTGAATTAAATCCTCAATTACATCATGCCTCCCATTCCTGGAGCACCGCCCATTGGCATAGCGGGTTCCTTCTCAGGCTTGTCGCAGATGAGGCACTCGGTGGTGAGGAACATGCCTGCGATAGAAGCGGCATTCTCCAGCGCTACACGAGCTACCTTGGCAGGATCGATGACACCAGCCTCGCGCAGGTCCTCGTACTTGTCCAGACGAGCATTGTAGCCGAAGTCACCTTTGCCCTCGCGAACCTTCTGTACGACAACGGCACCCTCCTCGCCAGCATTGCTGACAATCTGACGCAGAGGCTCCTCAATGGCGCGGCAGATGATGTTGATACCCGTCTGCTCATCGGCATTGTCACCCTTCACGTCAGCCAAAGCCTGCTGAGCGCGGATGTATGTGGTACCACCACCAGCAACAACACCCTCCTCGATAGCTGCACGAGTAGCGCAGAGCGCATCGTCAACGCGATCCTTCTTCTCCTTCATCTCTACCTCGCTGTTAGCACCTACGTAGAGTACTGCCACGCCACCAGCCAACTTGGCCAGACGCTCCTGCAGCTTCTCCTTATCGTAAGAAGAGGTGGTGAGCTCGATTTCCTTCTTGATCTGAGCGATACGATCCTGGATGGCCTGCTTGTCGCCAGCACCGTTCACGATGGTGGTGTTGTCCTTAGAAACAGTCACCTTGTCACAGGTACCCAGCATCTCGAGGGTAGCCTGCTCCAGTTTCAGACCCTTCTCCTCGCTGATAACGACGCCACCAGTCAGCGTAGCGATATCCTCGAGCATAGCCTTACGACGGTCGCCAAAGCCAGGAGCCTTGACAGCACAGATCTTCAGACCACCACGCAGACGGTTGACAACCAGCGTGGTCAGAGCCTCAGAGTCCACATCCTCAGCGATGACCAGCAAGGGGCGTCCACTCTCAGCAGCAGGCTGCAGGATGGGCAGGAAGTCCTTGATATTAGAAATCTTCTTGTCATAGATGAGGATGTAAGGATTCTCCATCACGCACTCCATCTTCTCAGAATCAGTTACAAAATAACCAGAAAGGTAGCCACGATCGAACTGCATACCCTCGACAACACCAATGTGGGTGTCGCGGCTCTTGCTCTCCTCGATGGTGATAACGCCATCCTTAGAAACCTTGCGGAAAGCCTCAGCCAGCAGCTTACCAATCTCCTCGTCGTTGTTGGCAGAAACGGTAGCTACCTGCTCAATCTTGTCGTAGTTGTCGTCCACACGCTCAGCGTTCTTCTGGATGAAATCAACAACGCTCTTGACAGCCTTGTCGATACCACGCTTCAGGTCCATAGGATTGGCACCAGCGGTGACATTCTTCAGACCCTCAGTAACGATAGCCTGAGTCAGGATGGTAGCTGTTGTGGTACCATCACCAGCATCGTCGCCCGTCTTAGAAGCTACGCTCTTCACGAGCTGAGCACCTGTGTTCTCGAACTTGTC
>Ga0310695_10001336_pt1 | contig 59018 bp, 64 predicted proteins | sample RumenRJG_04DNA_FD_203882 | JGI IMG/M metagenome (GOLD analysis project Ga0310695, IMG submission 203882) | Bovine rumen microbial communities from Lethbridge, Alberta, Canada - RJG_04 (v2) (version 2) | ecosystem: Host-associated > Mammals > Digestive system > Stomach > Rumen | place: Canada...
CATTATAACCATCACATTATAGTAACTATATCAACTATTCAACCCTGGATAATATCTATTCGGGGGGGGGGGTAATTTTTTATGAGCAGATTTATGCAAGTATATGAACCAACCAATATTGTTACAGAATCAATGTTGAATGAAATGATAGGTGATACAAGTTATACCTCATATCAACCTGTTACTGAAGGCCTTGGTTCTGTAGTTAAAACAGCTTGGGAGTACATAAAGAAATTCTTCAATTGGTTATTTGAAAAAATTAAAGCATTATACCTTAAGATCAAGAGAACTATTAAAAAGTTACTTGGTATGAAGGATGATGAGAAGAAGGAATCGGCTAAGCAGGAACCAAAACAAGAACCTGAGAAGGCACCTGAATCTAAACCATCTAAGGCACCAGAGCCAGAGGTTAAACCGGAACCAAAAGAGCCTGAAAAAGTTCCTGTACCTAAACAGGAACCAAAACCTGAACCTAAAAAAGAACCAGAGCCAGAGCCTGAACATAAGGAACCTGAGAAGCCTGCTAAACAGTTATTTCCAGTTACTTTTAAAACACAATTCAACTATGATAATGAAATGCGAGCATTTGAGGATATGGTTAACAATGCCGTTGATACATGCAATAAATTTATCAATTCTATGAAAACAGCTGTATCTTCTATCAACATTAATAAAGATAATCCTGAAGAAACAGAATTACCATCAACTGTTGATGTTGAAGAAGCTGCAGACAAAGTTAAAGAACTTCGCAATACTATCAATGAAGCTAAAAACAATGAAGAATATGAATTTGACAGTATTGAATCTTTAAGATTGTTTTTAGAAAACATTGGTGCAACGTGCAATAATATACAAAAACCTACAGCAGCAGCACTCAATCTTGTTGATGGTGTATGTAAGAAGTGGGATGTATTTGAATTTTGTGTACGGGATAAAATAGATCCACAAGATAAGTTAAGACAAAAAGAATTAGTTAAACATATGAGCAATAAATCAAAATTAATATGGTCATGGTTTCAAGGTTTATATGATATAGCTAAAGATATTGGTGGAGTCTGTGGATCTATATTAACAGGTCTAAATGCAGACTATAATACCGTACAATGGTGGATTGTTAAGAATGTTATTAACTAACATAAATTATATAGGTATAATAACCGTATTGGTTATTATACCTATATTCTTATTTATCCTCAAACAGTTTCTTCAATTCAGCATTTGTAGGTGCAGGAATGCGTTTTCCAATATATTCATCCTTAGTACCTTTAATACCAAATACAACAATGATGGCATCTATATGAGTCGTATCATAATAAATATCAATGCTATACTTACCTAGTTTCATATATTTACCATCCATATTGTTTAATGAAGTGCGGTTATTTTTAAAGATCTCTGCCCATGATGCATTTTTTGTACTAGCCTGGCTATACTTAAATGCACCAATAAAACTTGACCAATTAACTTCTGTTGTAACATCTTTATTGGTCTTCTTAAGCTGGTTATATATCTTGTCACATTGGCTAATTACATACTTCTTGATCTTTGCATTTTCCAAAAATGACTTAAGGGTCTTTTCTGTTAATTTAGTCGTTAACTTACGACCAATAGTACCAATACCAGCACCCATTGCACCGCCAGCTGCTCCAGTAGCAACATGTGCAACAGTTGTAGCAGTACCTAATGATGCTCCGTGTTTTAATGCTGCCACACCAGCTTTAACACCAAGTTTTGATGCTAAATGATAACCAGCTAAACCAGCACCCACAAGCATTCCTACACGAGCTAAGGCTATACCCCATCCTTCTTCAACTGGTTCATATACTTGCATAAATCTGCTCATAATATAACTCCTTTATTTATTATTAATATACTGTTACAAATCTAGACATTCTCATGGTCTCCTTCGTTAGCTTTTTCATCAACTATGCTATCTGGGTCAGTTAATTCAGCTGCCTGGATAGCATTATATAAGCTTGTCAGACAGAATAGAAGTAATGGTATAAATATGAAGTTATGGAACGTGTATCTGTTATGATGTGGTTCCAATGTATCCAATAATGATACCATGGTGTCTCTATCAGTATTATCACATATCCATGTAGCTACGAACACGTCTATTGGATCAGTTAAGCTACTGATATCTTTTCTTTCAATGCCTGTTAGGAATTCAGATGGTAGATATTCTTTAATAGTCTTATTATAGAAATTAACCGGTCGTCTATATTCTCTTACATACTTAGCACGTCTGTCACGATAGTACATGAAGATACTATCCATTACAGCTGTTGGCTCCAAGTCAAAGTGCGAGTTAATAGCATTGATACGTTGTGGCTCATAATGTTCCATGAGGTCATATATGGAATTAGCATAGTCCATATGGAAATATCCACGCGGTTCCTCATATAACAGTATAGCATCAGTAGAATAGTGATCATAAAATAGCTGATTAACATTGCAAAAATGCACAAGGTTCTGGTCAAAGATCCAATCATAATCACCATCATAATCTTCAGATGGCTGCATAAACAGCAATGTATTATATGGTTCTTTAGTTGGTCTGTAATACATGTCCAGATAGTTGTTAGCAATGTTATCATACAGCTTCTTGATCTTATCCCCTAATAAAACGCCTTCTGCAGTTAGAAAGACTTTATCATCAGTTCCAATGTTATCAAACTGAGTATAGTAGACTTTAACTACCTGACGTTCTATATCATTGAAGAATGATTCATCCACAGACTGGATAGTGAATTCTACCTTATAGTAATTATTAGATTTGATAGTATCATATTCGTACTTTGTAATACGAAACATATACTTCTTATCCAGATAATTGATAATAAAGTAGTCATCTACAGTTGGATGTATTGTATTTGGAAGGATGATGGCTTCAGATGTATAGTCTGATGTTAGACCTTCATCCTCTTCTTCCAATTGGAGCTGGATCTGTTCTATCCCATACAATGGGAAGTTCATAAGCTTATTATAACGGATTGGGGATAAGATACCGTTAAGTCTTTCAGGCATCTTTAAACCCCTGTCTGTTTTAGAGCGGATCTTATTAACGTGATAATATGTTGTGAACGTAGGACGTGATTCCAAAAATATGGAATACATAGATCCTTGACGCTGTTGTAAAAGACTTACATTCTCGTTAATGAACTCCGCTGGTGCTTTAAATCTAGCCAAAGGAGTAAATCCTCCTTTCTATCGTTACTTATAGATATTAGTAGCTTGTCGAATAGTATAAGATATACTGTGCTATGCAATTACGTACAGCTTTAATAATCAACTATAAAAAACGGATATATATTATGGCTTTGGATATCAATAATGTACAGGGGGTAAAGATACATGGATATCGTAAAGTATGAAAACCCATCAGGTAAAATGACACCTGAAGAGCTGATGTATGAAAAATACATCAAAGACCACATTATGAAGGTCAGTAAGTCATTTGATGACAGGGCTTATGGATTGCAAAAAGTACTTGGTCTTGGTCAGGAAGACATGAGTAATCTGATATTGCGAGTACAGACTCATGACGTTAGCAAGTTTGATGTTGCTGAGTTTCCTGCATATAGGAACTATTTCTATCCTGCACCTGGTGAAGTAAAGGATGTTGTTGCATTTTCTAAAGCATGGGAACATCATTACACAACAAACGACCATCATCCTGAATACTGGGATAGAGGTGTTTTGGAATTGATGTCACCGGTAGCACTTGCTGAGATGATATTAGATTGGGAAGCTATGAGTCGTAATTTTGGAGGTAATCCACGGCAATACTATATGCAAACCAATAAAACAATTAGATTGCATCCACAAACTGAAATTGCATTAAAGAGGGCATTAAATGTACTTTATGCAGAAGACCTGAATCTGAAAGAATATAGGTCACCAATATTGTTATGATATGAGACGCTTAATATGATTAAAGGAATTATAAGGGACATCTGTAGGGTAGGTCAGTTAAGGGTCCAAATTATGCTATTTTTAACAAGCCAGGATTCTTACAATACACAATATAAGCCCCGGAAGAGTTTCAAAAGGTTCATAGGTCAGAGTGGTGTAACTTTGACCTATGATCTTCCTACCTTTATAGTCCTTGACTACACAATGAGTACAGGGGTATTTGTTAAGGATAACAAATTGTTTATACCATTGCATCAGGTACCAAAAATATGCAGATTGCTTAGAAAGACCATTAAGGTTGTCGATGATCCTAATGGTAGAATATATTATTGGGATGCTGATCATGGTAATAAGTTATGTATGTATAATATGTCTAATGAGCAATTAAAGGGGTTGATTAATGCTGAATATGGATTTAGTGGGAATCATGTAATAAAAACTGTACCCACTATTGTAAAAGACTATCAGGATAACCTATATGAAGGGGCAGCGATATCCTTTGATAGAAGTGAGAATACTGTGTATATATCAACAGATGAGTTATATGCCTTGTATCACATACTAGATCGTACAGATTTTGTCACATTAGGACAGACTATGATTAATGGTTTATCTGTATGGGCTAATCAATCAATTACTAAGCATTTAGATATAGACACAGTGCGTAGCGGTGACATAAAGCAAAGGAATGATTTAAACCGATCACAGATAGAACAACCCAAATCACAAGGTATGAATAATGTGTTCGGTGGATTGAAGACTACAGGGGGTGATGAGTAATGCTGAAATGTATTGCTAAGTATGATTATAATGCCGAGACTAATATGCCATGGATGCAAGGAAGTGATAAGTGATGTATATAAGAATTATAGGTATAGAGAGTGAGACCAAGTGGTGGTCATGTATTAAGCTGGTATCATCATTTATGGTTGAAGTGGATAACAGTAAGGATAAGGATGACCCATCCAGTTTGGTATTCAATATATCCTTTGTGGAACCCTTAAATCGTAAAATATATATATCTAATCAGTTAGTAAGTGATGTACTAAATTGCTTATTGTATGGAAAGGACTTATGTTGGATTATGATAAATAATTCAGTTGTATGGTTTCACCAAGGGTTAAGTAATGATGATATTGGGTGTAATCTATATCTAAAAGCAATGGAGCTATATAAGCAGGGGGTTGATCAGGATGGAACTGAAGCTTGAGACGGGGCGTAAGGCTATTATGCTTGGTAAAGGGAAAGTGTTAGAAATAAAGCCATTTACACAATCCCATCTTGTCAAATATATAGGATACTACGATAGGACAAAGGTAGCTACTGGAGAGGATTACAATGTCTATGTATATCGTGGTAAACTTAAGAAGACAGATATAAAGATACCTGGATCTATATATAAAGTCAATGGTCACTATGTATGGACAGCACATGAACCTGGTGTAACCGCATATGATATCCGAAATGCTAAAAGCATTGATACTGATGCGATAGTAGATGCATTAAATAAGGATGATATCAAAATCAAGGATCTTCCAATAGATGTATCTGAATCCATAGATGGAGAGATCTTTGCACCTAAGATCAGGGATAGTGATGATGTATTAAAGCGGATCATCAAGACAGTGTTACAGAACATGCACCTCAACATCAAATCACTGAAGCCTAAGTTCAATAATGACTATGACCTCAATAACCTTAAAAGCCAGCTGGTTAAAGAAGGAGCTATGAGTAGTAAATATTTTGTACGGTGGTGTGAGATCCTGGATATCCAGATAGAAACAATTATCCGTAATAAGCCAGGATCTCACAGGTTAGATGATGAGGTTACTGTATTTCTAGAATAGTATAATTGATAGGTCGAATATAATAATATAGACCTAGCAGGTTAATAATTTGAAAGGACATGGTGAATACACTTATGTTAAAGATTGCAGTATTAGGTATTACTGGCGGGTATAAATCATCGTTTCTTGTGCAGTATGCCAGATTGATCGAATTATATAATAAACCACAAATCAAAAAGAGATGCCAGTCATCAACACCAACCATATTAATAACTACAGAGAATAGCACAGAAGAATCAGTAACCAGGTTATTTAACATGGTAGCTGGTAATTAGGTTACTGTACTTCTAGAATAGTACAATCGACATAACATATATTTAGGTGGCATGGTTCGCCACTGGATGACTAATTTGGAAGATGTAAGTTGGTTATTCATCATTTATATTCTCCTTTTAGGGTGCCCAAACAGACTATTGGGCACCCTCACATTTTTTACACTAGTTAGTACCATCAGGGTGTCGATTGCCCTGATGGTACTTCTTATGCATTATGAAATGACTTGGGTATGTGAATTATTACATACTGTACGAATTGGAGAGGAATCATTAATGTAATCCCTCAACTAGACACACAAAGCACAATGCACAATCATGTGAATTATTACATGTATCCGTGTGTGATGCATTGTGACAATACGGAAGCATGTCTCGAGGTTCATAAACATAAAGAAAGGTAGGGTGGGAAAAACAGGCGAGATGCCCCAAAAAACCACCCATTACTTTAATGTTCATCCAATATATTAACATATAGATTTAGATATATATTATACATATGGCTACGTGGGTGTTAATATTAACTGTTGTCACTCGAACAACAGATGTATCAATAGTTCGATACATTAATAATATTACTTCTTTAAATAAAATAAATTATGTTAATAACACCGATCCCTGTCCCCACGTAGCTTTTTTATATATGATAGACTAGTCTTATAAGGACTATGTACTAATATAACATTAAGGAGGTGCTTCTATGAAAGCAATGGTAATCCATCATGACGACCAAGATGGACGAATGGGTGGATATATTATGAAACGATACTATGAAGGATTAGGTTATCCAGTCGACACACTTGAAGCTGACTATAACTCAGAGTTCAGCTTTGACAATTTAGCATCTGATGATAAAGTATGCATCGTTGATTACAGTCTTAACAATGAGGTGATGTCCAGATTACAAGCAGTTGTTGACCGTAGCAATATCACATGGATCGATCATCATAAGACTAGTATCGAATCATATGAAAAGCAGAAAAACCTTGATGGGATAAGATTCATTGGTTTAAGCGGATGTGAGCTGGCTTACATTTATAGCCAGGGATATCGTATTAAGCATGATGATAAATGCGTCAATATCAACATGTCTAATGGCGATATGGAATTCACAACTATAACTGATATCGAGATACCTAGAGGTATTAAACTTATTGGTGATTGGGATGTTTGGAGGGGAACACCGGGATCACGCGAATTAGCCTTTGCTACAAGAGCAAATTGGCCTGGCTGCCCATTAACAACAGATTCTGGTATTAAATTCTGGGCTGACATATATGATGATGCCAATGGAGCTATTGATAAGCTGATAGAATCCGGTACTCATATCCTTAAATACGTATATGGTAAAGGAGCATCTGATTGTGCAGAATATGCATTTCCTGTACATATCCGTAAGTTTGAGGGTATTGAAGCAATTGCTATTAATAGCGCAGATCGTTCATCCCTTATATTTGAAAGTATTAAGGACAAATATGAAGTTGGTATTGTATTCAATTATACAGTTCAAGACAGAACTAAGAAAATTATGACATTTAGTATATATAGACTTGGCAAGAATCCTGATAAAAAGATCGATGTGTCAGTTATTGCCAAATCTTATGGTGGTGGTGGACACCCAGATGCATCTGGGTTCAGCACATCAGGCGAATTAGTATTTGCATAATTCAACCTGCTAGGTCGAATATATATAATAATATAGACCTAGCAGGTTAATAATTTGAAAGGACAGGGTGAAATACGCTTATGTTAAAGATTGCAGTATTAGGTATTGGTAATGCTGGTGGACAAGTTGCAAATGTTGCAAATTCACGTGGATTCAATGCCTTCTGTATCAACAGTAGTGAGAAGGACCTGGATATAATCAATGAGAACATCCCTGTATTCTTACTTGGTAACTCTGAGGGTGCTGGGAAAGATCGTAGAGTTGCTAAATCATTTGTCAAGCTGTTCTATAAGGATCTGCTTAAAACTGAAGCATTTGATACCTTTATGAGTGATACCGATATAGTGTTTATAGTCAGCTCTACTGGCGGTGGCACCGGATCAGGTATGAGTATCATTTTAACTGATATCCTTGGTAAAGTATATATCAATAAGGTGTTTATCAATATCGGTATTTTGCCGACATTGGATGATTCCATCGGTGCACAACGTAATACCATTGAGTACATGAAAGAGATTAACCATCTGAACAAAGGGTATATGTTATATGACAATAACAAGTATAAATTTGATACGCCATCTGTATATATGAATAATGTCAATAGGGAAATCGTTGATGCATTATGTTATCTGAGAGGTGATTATTCCTATAAGACAAAATATGGTATGATAGACGACGCTGACATGTTCAAGCTGTTAACGGTACCGGGTATGATTAACGTATCCTATTATGAGGGGTTCCTTGAGAAGGATATGGATGATAATGTAAAGCTGGACTCTTATATCACCAAGATAATGAAGAACAATGCTACCTGCCAGCTTGATAAAGACCGTGTTATTAAGCGGATGGGCATCATCGTAAATCTATCTGATGATTTAAGTACATATTATAGCTCTGCTATGGAAGACTTTAAGGCTAACGTTGGTGAACCTTTAGAAGTGTTTGAGCATTATTATCTGAAGGATGACGATACGATACCTAATAGGTTGGCTGTAATATTGAGCGGGTTATCTATACCTGATGATCGCATACAGATAATTGTACAGCGTATCAAAGAGGTTGAGGATGCTCTGAATCGCAAGAAGCAATCAACCATACTGGACTCATTGGATAATATGGACGGATTGCATGTTGACTCATTGGGTGTTGATAGAGCTAAGTCTGATGCAAAGGTTGATGTGTCTGAGATTGATTTTGATTTTGACACATATTAAGTAATATTTGACACTCCACAGTGACTTAATCTCGACTACTATAAGCACTGTGTAAGTGTCTTATATAATACAATTATAGGAGGTTATAGACATGAGCAAAGGTGAAGAACTGTTTGCTAAGGAGGCTTTAAATCTTAAAGGCCTCAAGAAGTTGGACAAGGATGAACTGATCTCAACCATTGAGATCAACTTGCAGGATCTGGTGGATTACTACTATGAAAACCTGCATCGTAAGGAAGAGCGTGAATACCGTAACAAGTTCACTGATCTTATCCTGTCCAAGAAATGCTTCTTAAAACCGTTGGCCAAGATCATTAAAACGTCTGATGAGGAAGTACCTGAAGGTCTGGCATTTATGCTGTATGACACAATGGCTACTACCGCAAGGTTTGTAAGTAACAAGACGTTTGAGATCAAAAAGTCTAACATCAGTGACGAGGACAAGAAGTCCGCTATCGATGCGCTGAAATCTGAGTTGGAGGAATCTAAAATCGCCATTGGTGATGTATTGATTACCCTGACTAAGAAGACTGTTAAGAAGCTCAAGAAGCTTGGCTTCAAGGAAGTCTATGCTGTAGCTATTGCGCCGGCACTGTTCAGCCCTCAATATGTGAGTGCAAAGAATATGTTTAGGTTTACCAGAACTGTAACGAATGCACTGTATAGCGCATATAATTCCTCACTGGCCAAAAATGAGGATGACGAAACCGTTACTACTGCAGGTGCAGATCTGGCTAATGTTAAAACTATAGCTGCTGTGATGCATATCATCACAAAAGATATGAATCTTGGTGATTATGCCGAGTTTGTAAAGCAGATCCTGCTTGAAAAACGGGACAAACACTTTGACGGTATTGGTTCTGCTATGCCGGTATATAGTGCTATTACTGCATGGGCACTGGCTACTCTTGAAGACAAGCATGTATTCAATAAGAGCACACGCCGTAACATCATCGAGTCCTTCGGTAAACAACGGGCTATTGATGAGAAACATGGGCATGATGCTAAACGCAGGATTGTGTTCTCTGAACTTGATCCTGATATGTATCCTAACATCGTTAAAGCCTTTAACAAGGTCGTTAACAAGGACGATAAGGACTGATCTAAGTCATACATATTAGCGCTAATGTTTATGACGACAACAGCCATGGGCTTTAAACCTGTGGCTGTCTATTTTTTATTGAAGGGATATAAATATGATCTATTTATATAATGAATCTAACGAACCGATTTGGAATCTGATCGATAAGAACGATAAGTTCTTCAGGGTAGAGATAGTTCCAAAGCATGAAAATGATAAAGATGTAATAGGTATCGATATTGTCAAAAACCAATTGACTATTGATGACTTTTTTATGGATGTATTAGATCCTGAAGTAGCTAAACTCAAGAATAAGTCATTATGGGCACTTATAGATGCGCAGTTTAATCTGGTATATAATTCCAGATCCGGTCTGCCATTTGTTAAGCCTTCAGACAACACTCGTAGAACCCATCATGATTTGTATCTGTTAGCTTATAAGATTCCAGAAGAAACACATCTTGTTTTTGTAAAGAGCAATAGATTTAATGTGTTATATACACATACAGATGATGAACGTGGAATGATCTATGTGATTGCTGTTGCTAAACCAGATGCTAAACCATTCTTCTACCTGACCTTTGCTGATGATAAAGGGACGTATATAGAGACAAAGCATATTCTGGTTGTTAAAGCTACTAATGAGGTTGCCGTATTCTCCAAACAGTATACATTGGAAGAAGCCATAAATTCATCATTTGCTACCACTATATTTGGTCGCAATGTTGGTGAGTTTGCTGGCCCCAATGAAATTCCATTGGGTAAAGTGATGGTTCCATATTCCATTATTGTATATCCGTTTGATAAGGAGTATATACGTAAGGATATATGCGAAGACAGATATGTACGCAATCCAAAGTATACAAACTATATTGATGCTAATGCCAAAAACATCAAGAACCAGATTCGTAAGTTAACATCAATTGGTTATAATGCAGCAACATTCTATATTGACAAGTCATCATCTGAGATCACAGAGGCTGATATGAAGGAATGTCCATGTGTATGGATGTTTAAACGATTCAACTTCATGTGTAATGATGGGAAGATTAGGTCCCTCTAATAATATAGATCCAGTCCTATTATGGACTGGATCTATTATGCAAAAGGAGGGATATAATGCTGGATAGAATCAAGCAATGGTACCATAGGAGACAGATCATGAAGGATATAATTCAGCGTATTCAAAAGGTACTAAGGGAGTTATCCAGGTACCTGTCTGAATTTTTCGATGAGGGTAAGGAATGGATCTATGGAGGGGCTTCTAGTGCCTCTGACGAATACAAACACTTTGTAAATACAAAGTGTTACCAAGCAAAATTCATCAATCAGCAGGTATTAAATATGCAAAAGTGGTTTACTACTAGCATGTCCCCTAAAAAATTTGATATTGGGATGTTTAATCTGGAGCAAACATTAAGAACCACACAAGACTTGGTAATACGATCAATAAATATGGTTCCATACTCCAAGATAGATGAATTCCATCTATTCATATATGATACATTAACCAATACTTTAACTGACATTACACGTATATATCATAACTGTGCAATATAATAGGGGGTGTGTATATGGGATTTTTATCTAATACACTTAAGAAGATGGATAAGAAGGGGTTATTAGAGGAAGCAACACCATTAATTGGTTATGCTACTCAAATGCTACCTTTTGACTTCCGCAATGGTTATCAAGTTAATGTACATGATGAAGATGGAAATGTTATAGACCGATGGGCTAATATCGGTTTATTTGGCGGTACATTCATTACGGTTACAGGTAAAACCAGTACAGCTAAAACTGCGTTTTGTGTACAGATGGCTGCTGAGATATGTAGACCATATGAAGCTGCAGAGTTCCATCTGTTAGACATTGAAGGGTCATCCAATCCATCACGAGTTATGAAGTTGATTGGTTATGACTCGTTTGATGATATCAAGAACAAGTTCCAATATCATGACGAATTCCAGTACATAGAGGATGTGTTTGAGTTCGTTAATGATATGGCTAAAATAAAGTTGCAAAACCGGGATATATTTGCAACTGATAACACACACCGTAATGAATTCGGTGAGATTAGAAAAACATTGGCACCAACAGTATTGATTATTGACTCACTACCCATGTTAGTAACTAAAGACTTGGAAGGTATGGAAGGAATGGCTGGCCAGACGTATAATGGTCGTAAGGCTATTCAGATATCCCAATTCTATAAACGGTTGCGTCCAGTAATCAAGAAAGCCAATATTATAATTATGGTAATCAACCATCTTAACTTCAAGATGGATATGAACCCGTTTGCTAAGTCCCAAGCTCAGATAATGTATATGAAGCAGGATGAAGCAATGCCTGGTGGTAATGCTCCTTTATACCTGGCTCAGAGCGTTCTGAAGTTCACATCATGTGGCAAGTTTACTGCTGAAAAGGATGGATATGATGGATTTGCAATACGGGTGGATATAATCAAGTCAAAGACAAATAGGGCTGGCACAAGTTGTGTATTGGTATATGATGCCGAGTATGGATTTGACAAATACCGTACACTTTATGAGTTCCTGAAGGAAAATGGGCTGATTGAAGGACGTAACCCATATCTATATATTAAGGGTAGTCCAGAGTTTAAGTTCTCATCCAAGGACTTTAGAAATGCATGTATAACAAATCGTGATATGTATAAGACTGCTGTAATAACAGCATTACCAATATTATACGGTTATCTTGGCAATCTTGAGGAATTGGATACATATCAGGAATCCAAAGAGGTTTTGATTGAACGTCTTAGAGCAAGCTAATAAAATAGGGTAATCCATATTGGATTACCCTACTATTTATGCAAGGACAAAATGTTGAGGTGATAATAATGGCATTAACTAAGCCGCTTATTAATACTGGTAAAGGTATACTTGGCAGGTTTAATAGTAAAGGCATGTTATTGCTTAATGCATACTATTCAAAACCGAGCCGTAAGTATAACAAACCAGATGTATGTACGTTTGTATATAAAGACACGACAACTGGTGAGAAGCATATGATGGAGATAGAAAATCCACTAATGCGGATGTATGTTGTCAAAGATCAATATTTAGACATGTCATATTATCCGGAATTTATAGAGCGCGATAAGTGTGATGAATATCTGATACCATACAATGAAGTACTGTATCAGATTGCTAAACTGGCTGGTAAACCAGCACAGGATCTGCTCACATATTGCCGTAATACAGGCAATTATTATTCAATGCGCAAGCTACATCATTATCCTGGTGTGTTGGGAACAGACTTCCCATATGAGGATTACTTCAGGATAGAATGGATGTTACATTATGCAGATGAGAATGTTAATACATCAATAACCAAGCAATATATGGATATTGAAGTAGATACCATAGATATTAAGGGTATGCCTCAAGATGGTGAATGTCCAATAAATGCTATAACTATGATAGACCAAGAAAGCATGTCATGCTTTACATTCCTACTTCGTAGTCCAAACAATCTGCAGATACAAGATTTTGAGGCTAGAGTTGAAGAGTTTATATCTGAACTACATCATGACTTTGATGAGACATATGGATCATTTAAATATAGGATCTATATGTATGATGATGAGATCAAAATGCTTACAGATTACTTCAATCTGGTAAATAACCTAAAAAGGGACTTCATGTTAATATGGAACCTATCGTTCGATATTCCGTATATCATGAAAAGGATTATATATCTTGGTTATGAGCCATATGAAATAATGTGCAGTAAGGACTTTAAGTACCCTTATTGTTGGTTTAAACGTGATATGCGCCACTTTGATTTTAAGACAAACAAGGATAAGTTCAGATGTGCATCATATACAACATATATGTGCCAAATGAAGAATTATGCCAAGGTACGAAAAGGCCAAGCTGAAATACCATCTATGCGATTAAATGCAATAGGTTGGACTGAACTTAAAGACACTAAGATTGATTATAGCGAAGAAGCCAATATCAAGACCTTAGCATATTGCGATTTCTGGAAGTTTGTTAAGTATAATATCAAAGACGTACTTTTACAGTTTGGTATAGAGAATAAATGCAAGGATCTTGAGACTATCTTCTTACGGGCATATGAAAATGCTACAGATTACGATAGTGTATTTAGTCAAACCATATTCCTTAAGAACTGTGTATTTATGGATTACTATAGGGAACTAAACATCATCAAAGGAAATAATATAAATATCAAGTATGAAAATAGGGAAGACGATGAAAAAGCAGATGACGATTATCAGGAATATGAGTTAGACGAGGATGGTGAACCCGATTGGACCAAACCGATCATGCATGGATTTGAAGGTGCATTGGTTGGTGATCCATTAAACAATGACTATGTTGGAGACATATTATATGGCAAACCATCTAAATATGTATTTAGTTATGCAATAGACTTTGATTTAATAGATAGGTCCATTATAACAGCAATGTTATAATGCGTGCTTTCTAATTGCTGGAAAACCTTCAAGAAGGCAATCAGCAGCCAAGATGTAGTCAATTAATATGTAAATGAATGGAAGTGATATATATGAAGTGGAAACCTATTATTATAGATGGTTATGAAACATCGTATGAAGCTAGAGCAGATGGTAAAATTAGGCATATAAATACCAAACATATCAAAGCCACTCACTATAATAATGATGGCTATGAAATGGTTAATATATACTATAATCATGAATGGCACCTTATTGGTGTACATAGGATTATTGCTATGGTATTTATGCCTATTGACAATCCGAATCTAGAGGTTAATCATATTGATGGTATTAAACATCATAACTCAATCGATAATCTAGAATGGGTTACCAGAACTGAAAATATGCAGCATGCATATAAAACCGGTCTTAACGTAAATCATAAAGGGCTTAATGCAAGACATAGAGTATATCCTAAAGCAGCAATAATTGCAGTTATCAAAGCTTTAATGGATAATCCTACCAATATGAGTAAAATAGCTAGAAATACAGGTATACCTGTAGATACGGTATTTCTTATTAAGACTGGACGTAGATATGCTGACATATCTAAAGATATGGGATATGAACCAATACCAGCACAACCAAGATATGATTTTAGCCCATACCATGATGATATTGAAAGAATGGTGCGAGCTGGTTGTACTAGTAAAGAAATACGTGATACAATACATATACCTATAAATGCTATGATGTATAACCATTATATACGCAAAGTGCGTAAATCATTGACTACATAAGGTTCAACGACTAGGTACTAGCCCAGGTCTTTAAATATGGGCAATAACCGTAGGGCCCAAGTGGGTGGGTGAAAACCCCTTAAATCGAAATGGAAGCCATCCCTAAGGGATGAAAGATATAGTCTGCTCTGCATGGTAACATGCAGCTGGTATAATACCGCATATGGATTAACGATCCATATGGAACAATAAGGTTAGCTCACTTTATCCATCTATAATTATATCTAATAACATAGGTCAGAATCCATTAATTGGTAAGGTGGTACTTAACAATGAAAAGTGGAAGCATATAAACCAGGATCCTACCAATAAGTACTTTGATCCAGCCAAGGATTTGTTTGATGATCTATGCACTCGTAACTATTCAAAGGTTGGTAAAAAATGGTTCAATCTACCTACGTTATTTGAGATATTGGAGGAGCTTGAAGAATGAAAAGGGTTTTATCAAAGGGAGAAGCTAATAGGACTTTTGATATTATTAAGCTGATAAAGACAGTTTATACTGGCAATATATTTATATCAAAAACAGGTCTTGATATGGATATGGTATATGATTATTCTGATAACGTGGCTAATGCTATATTTAGAGTATCATACTTTAGTCATATCGTAGATAAGATAATGCCTGAATTGACTGGTTGCATAACAACGGTTCCAACATTGTATGATGCATTTCATGATGGTGTTGAAACAGTTGAAGTGGCAAGTAATGGGCATATTATGTTTGGCAATAAAGCAGGTGAGGAGCATTGTGTAGGTCTTAGAGTTACAGATGATGTCCATGATAAATATATGGGTAATATGTTTGTAAACCTCAAAGATTTATATGAATTACTTACTAGGGATGGTGATGATGGTCCAGAGTATACATATGATAATATAGATATGCCTGCTGAAGATATATTGAGACTGATCAACTATGATACCATTACAGTACGCAATAAAACAGACAGTGATATAGGAATAATCCTAACATGTAAATGTTTCCCAAATATCAAGAAGTGTAATGGTATTGATATATCATGGGTATATAAGGATAATGAAGAGATGTATAAAACCATGGTAAAGTCTCAATTTATGTCTGATAAGTATCCATCAAATCCTATTACATTCACAATGATTGTGGATACATTAAGGTGTTAATAATATGGGTAGGGATGTAAATCCCTACCCATCTCGACATGTCTGTAACACTGTTTTTATATAGGAAAGGCGGTATATTGCCGTGGCTGAAGATAAAAAATCTATAGTGACCAATAGTGGACAGACCGAGACTGGCTCTAAGTTTGTGGTAAAGAAGGATCTTGAACCAATCATAAAACAGCAGGGCGTTATCGATAAGCTGTTCAGTAAGTTTAGGTCATATGCATTAGTATCACAGAACGACTCATCAGATCTAATACGCGATCTGGATGATCGTATAAACATGCATACATATTCCTATGTGAATAAGCTAAAATCCAATACTGGGGATGACATTACCCAGTTCCTAAACAAGACCCTCAAGACTTCGTCTACCACATCTAACTACATGATGGGTATACATACAGCCGAGGATCTGTTTAACAATGATAGCAATAATTTTAGTGCTTTTTTCTTTGAGCGCTACAAAAACATCAATAACAAATATGAAGACCTTCGTATAATCACTGAGTACCTGTATGAATTGACTGAAGCTGTTAATACAATGAGGGATAGCATAGTTGGATCTGATGACCTTATAAGTATGGTGTCCCGTGAATTAGTATTCGGCGATACAAATGATGAACAGAAGGACTCGGTCAATACAAATATTAACTATAGCATGGTTGAGGAGCTTGAGAAAAAGTACAAAACCAAGCAGCGGTTAAGTAATATGATTATACCTGGTGTATTGACGTATGGTAACTTTTTTGTATACACTATACCATACAAAGATGTGTTTGCCCAGTTTGAATGGAAACGTAAGACTGATATACGTAAGGGTATATATAATGAGTCTACTACAGAAGTACAACCATTTATACACCCTGTGTTTGAAGCTACGTTGCCTGCAAGACCTAGTTTTGCACAACCATTCCAAAATCCTAAGCCAAATTATAAACCAGTAGTTGAAAGCATTAGGACTAAATATAATGACTGGCTTGCATCTGTTAATACTAATAAAACCGTTAGACCTGCAACAAGTGCTGACATTAGTGCATCGATAAATGAGATACTTGAAGGTATCGAGGTATGTAATGATGAAGCTATACCATTTATGGAAGATTCTGATATTACATGTCTAGCAGATATCAATGTGCGTGATGAAGCATTGAAAGCGTATCGTAAAGCAACAAAACCGGATTCTAATTTCACACCACCATGGAATCGTGATAGATCAACAACAGATGGTATAGTAGACCTTGGTGAACCTGATAAAGCATCTATAGATGAATACAAGGATGTACCTGGTGTATTCATGAAGTTATATCAACCAACACAGGTAATTCCTGTATATGTAATGGATGCTTGCGTAGGGTACTATGTACTATATGATACATTTGGTGAGGTACGTAATACTATACTACTTAACTCATCACTAAACAGATCAAATATAGCATTTGCAAGTACAAAGCGTAAGGAATTGGATGATGAAGTAATTGGCGTAATAGCAGATGCTATATGCCAGAGTATAGATAAGAAGTACGTTACTTCCAATCCTGAATTCCGTGATCTTATAGTTAATGCTATATCATATAGGGAGTTCTATAAACGCAAGTTCCGTGTACAGTTTATACCGGAAAATTATATGACCCACTTTAAGATCAATGAAGACCCGGATAACCATCAGGGCATTTCAGTCTTAAACAAGTCCTTATTCTATGCTAAACTGTATCTAAGCTTGTTGCTGTTCAAAATTATTACGATCCTGACAAAATCTAACGATATGCGGGTATATTATATCCGTAATGCAGGCATTAATAAAAATATGACCAATAGGGTTCAGGAAATAGCCCGTACTATTAAAGATCGTCAGATATCATTTAATGATCTGGCATCTATACAGACTATATTCAGTAAGGTTGGTACCTATAAAGAAGCCTTTGTGCCTATGGGTAATTCTGGTGAAAAGGCTATAGAGGCTGAAATCTTATCTGGTCAGACCGTTGAGCTTAACAACGATCTTATGGAATTGCTACGTAAAGGTATGATAACCAATACAGGTGTCCCATCAGCTATCATAAATGCATTCGATGAGGTTGACTTCAGTAGGACATTGGTTATGCAGCATACAAAGTATATGGCTCGTATAATTTCAATGCAGACTGAATTAGAAGTGGCTGTTACTGAATGGTATCGTAAACTAATGATTATGGACTCCAATATGAGTGCTGAGATGATCAATAACTTCCAGTTTAGGTTTACAAGGCCCAAGTCACTTAACACTCAGAATCTGGTTGATATGTTGGGTAACACTGAAACATTGGCTGACTTCATCGTTAAGATGTTACTACCTAATGAAGACGATGCTGAACTAACATTAGCTGTTAAACAGCGTGTAATAAAGAGTGTATTGCTACACGGTGTTATTAACTGGAATGAATATGAAGCATTGTATAAGGAAATCACGTTATCACGTAAAAGTGATAAGTTTAAAAAAGATATCACTGATAATAGTGAGCAATAAAAAGATAAGGTATGCGGGTTATCCGCATACCTTATTTTAACTGGTCTTGTAATATACATATTACATTAACCGCACTTTGCAGACCGAACGCTTTGTCCCCTATGCCCATATTAAGCAAACCAAACAGTGATCCCCAATTTTCATCAGTTTCTGTTATTATGACAGTCTTATCACCAGACTTTACTGTTATTGACCGTCCTGCAAGATCACTTTCTGTTACTTCATAGGAATCAATGTTTAGGTCTTCAGACCTTAACAATCTCACAAGCACATCAAATTGTTTTTCCATGGGGCACCTCATTCTGTATACAGGCGTTCCCATTCGATTGCATCTTCTAAAGATGCAGCAGGATTGATGAATGCCATGCATACAGTTTTGTCTTCGCCATTGATTTTACCATAAACGGTTCCGATCATCACTTCCTGCTGATTTGAAGTAGGTGATATACGTTGCACTGTTGTGATACGCATATCCTTTTGGTCACTCAGCTTTTGGCCTATCCTCTTAGTCACGGCTCCCAAGAATCCAACCTGTGTGAAGTCCTTCATTTCAGAGACATGAATGAAATTGGCCTTGATGAACCCATAGTCCCATAACATTCTACGTTTAGGGTCATTTGGCTTCATTACTTCACCAAGCCATTTTGTATCCGGACCGTCAGTATAGATTGCCACTTCTTTACCGATCCAATCTCCGGGAACGACAATATCCGGTGTTGACCATACTGCACGGTCAGGAGTCAGTGGCTGACTATACATGTTAGCTAATACTAGCTGTGTATGATCAGCACTGTACTTCCAACCATATGTATTGCCAACATGTTGTTTACAACCTTCCTTTACTACAAACTTTTGTAATGCCATGATTTTTATACCTCCTAGTATATTATAATTGCTTACGCTGTATAATTATATATATTTGAAGGTATTAATTATGCGTATACGTACAAACAACCTCCTTTATGGTCTGAATATAACATTACCTGATGTATAATCAGTATCACCATCCTCTGATGTATATATAATATCTGTTGGGTAGTTCTCAAATAGGTTATTGTGTGTGATGATAAATGCTTGCTCACACCCAATAGCCTTCATTTGTTCCTCTATTATCTTGATGAACTTCCTACGGTTATCCTTATATAGTGGTGAATCAACTTCATCCAACAGCATAATGTTATACCGACCCATCAACTGATTGAGCAATGCAAATGATAATGCCAGAACTATTGTAGCACGCTCACCCTGACTGCTGTAAGATGCATCCATTACCTCAATACCGTTAATACGATATGGGATACTGAACTCCTTTTCCGTAATAACGAAATCCAATAGCTCAATATCATCATCATTAAACATGCTACGGATAATGTTATTAGCCATAACCTGGATATTCTTCAGGTACAGTTGTATGAATACAAGCGGTATACCTTTAGTAGATGACAAGGATTCCTTAACAAGCTCAACATACTCAAACCTGTGTTTGACATCCTTGATCTGCTTATCAAGATCAGTCTTATATTGCAACTGATAGGATAAATTCTTGATCTCGCTGTTTTTATCAGCAATACTGTTAGACAGTAGTTTTGCATGCTCTGTAAGCAAAGCAATACTGTTATCCAGCTTCTTGATATTGGCACTACATTCAATAGCTTTAGTATAAGTTTCTTCAATGGCTTTGTACTTATCAATGTTATTCACATAGTCATTGATGATATCATACTTCTTGAATATTGGCAATCCTTTATCATGCAAATCATCAATCCTGATTTCACATTGTTTAAGGTTAGAATCAATAACTGCCAATCTTTTTTCAGTTGCGTCAATATCAGCTATAACCTTATTACGTTCATCATTAATAATTTTAATAGATGACCATCCTGCACTATCCATATCAGCTTTACGGCTTTCCAACCGTTTAATGGTTTCATTGATTTCAGAAACCAGATTAGCCTCTGTTCGTCTACCATACAGCTCATCGATATGATCTGATATACTTGTCAATGCATCAGAATTACCACATACCATCTGATTTAGAAGCTTTGAGAAATCTATGTATATCTCGCAGTTCATGTCATTGATAGTATTAACATTGCTCTTTATCATGAGCAGGACATCGATATTGGCTTTGGCCTTTTTATAGATATCCAATACAAGTTTCAAGCCTTCTGCTGTGCTAGACTTAGCCTTATCTTCGGTATCCTTGGCATACTGCACTACATTGTAGAATGGGCATACGTCTGCATATACACAACCCTGAGGTACAAACAAGATATGTCCTTTAACCATGTTACTATATGGACGGTATTTACCGCTAAACATGTCAGCATCCCTATTGATCTCTTCAATAGCATTGTCAATATGCTCTCTAAGGTCATCCAGAACAGTTTCACTTTTGCAATACAGTAATTCCTTACGGTAGATATTGAAGACATTGATATCAAACATAGATTTGATCATTTCAATGACCTTATTCCATATATTACGTATATTGATATATGTCTCCAATGTTCCCATTGGTGGATCAAACTTCATCTGTTCCAGTTTAGCCTTATTCTCTTTGATGGCTTCATCAATAGTATCCATACCATCCAGTTCTTTATTAAGCAGCTGTCTTTTAGTATCGTAGTCGGCAAGCTTAGCCTTATATTCAGCAATCCTGAGCTTACATTGGTTGTACTCAGTACTGTACCCGCTCTTGTCTGCATTTATACGCAGACCCTCATTAACAAGTTCATCATGTTCGGTTCTTATCTCATCAACGTTATCAATAGCCTTATAAGCTTCAATCACTGACTTTGCATCATCATAATCTTTGATAGCGCGATCGATCTCATCATCAGACATATACATGTCTTTACGCTTTTGCTGAACCTGACCTATCTGTTCGCTATTATTGGCTGATATCTCCATCAACTTATTGAGCTCATCTGTCGCCTTATTATGCATATTAAGAATTACATCTATACTTTCCAGCTTATCGTAATTGATGGTCAGAGCTTTAAGCTGATTGCGTAAGTAGATGGATTCATCTTTGGCGGTTTCATACATTTTTTCATACACATCAATTTCTTGCAGAAACCCACTAATGAAGTCCTTACGTTCACTGGCTTTCATAGATATGATATCAGCCACATTTGGTCCAAGCCTTATAATTCTTAACAGGCTTGGTTCAATGCCGAACTCAGTCTTCAGTATTTCATAATATGACCTAACTGTACCACTTTGATTCAGCTCTCTACCATTCTTAGCTATATAACACTTAGTTGACCGCTTATCGTTTTTCAGGATATAGTAGATATGTATATAATACTCATTATCACCATCTATTATATCCAAGAACTTATACCCATCTTTCCCCTTTATAATCAAATCCTGACTATTTCTTACATCACCAGATTCAACATATGGAAATGGGTGCATATTTGATAATATGGATGTTTTACCAGATCCATTCTTACCAACTATTAATGTTATTGGGTATATTGAATGACTGAAATTTATTGATAACTCAGTCTTCCCCATGCCTGCATAGATACTAGCAAAATTGCGTAGTACCATTTGAACTATCTTCATTGGAATCCTCCTATTTTCTGGCCAAACAATACTAAGCCTGTTTCACGTGGATGCTTTCTACGATATACTACACCAGGGTTTTGAAGACGTAACTTGCGGAACTTATCATCTTCCATTTTCCTAGCAGACTTCATCTGTTTGCTGTAAATGTCTTCTATTTCGGCCTTGTTCTTATCGTAGAATTTAAGCAGACTTGGTATGAAACCTTTAACGTCAACAGTCACAACGTAGTGCATATCAAATAATGCATTTACAGATCCAACGTTGACATTCTGTATTGATACGCCCTTCATCCTATACTTCCGTATAGCATCTTCATACTTTACGGGTCGTTGATATGTGTTTATCTTGATAACAGCCTCACCCGTTTCTACTATCAGTCGTAATATTCCGTATAACGAGTCTGGTATTGCAGATAAACGTCCTTCCATTAAATCGTTATAAAATTCCTCCTTTGTATACATAGTATCTACCCCCAATGTTTATTATTAACTATACTGATATAATATATATTTACATTGTTACATACTGTATGTGTGAGACCATCTTCCTCATAAAGCGTTCACGTGTCTTCTGTTGCTTACGCAAAGTATAAAATGCACGATCAACAGTCTCCACATAGATACAGCCAGATCCATCTGGTGGTTCTCTAAGCCTTCCCATAATCTGTTCTGTCACTATTATAGACTTGAATGACTCTGTATTTATCACCACCTTAAGACCCTCAATATCAGCACCTTCACCAAGTGACTTCTGAGTTGATATAATCAATTGCTTATCTTTTGCAGCATTCTTAGCTGCCATGTCCTTAACCTGTGAATGATATATACCTATATCTATCTCAGGATACTCATTATGTATGTAGTCAGCTAATTCCTCTATACCCCTAATCTGTGTAAGCAGTATAAGTGTTTTGAATCCACGCTCAACCACCATCTTACCTATAAGGGTTTTGAGGATCCCAAAGAATTGGTCATCCACATCAAGTTGATATGCAGCATATGCATTACGGTTAAACCCATAATTGTTCTTCATCTTGGACATTTGAAGAAGGGTTGGATTTGTCTGATAGAATATGCATATATAACTGATATGTGGTTTACCACTATATCCATCCAGTTTTTTCTGCTCAAACTTTGGTATACTCTTAAAGCATTGCAGATATACCTTCATCTCATCATCATTGGATCTCCCAAATGTGGCTGTCAGGTAATATGTGAACTTGGTATTAGTATAACAATCCACATGTAGGATATTAGCAAATTCCTTATGGGCTTCATCATATATCTTTATACCAACTTGAAGAGCCTTAAACAGTTCACCAACCTTATTCCACCCATAAGAATTACCAAAGCTATGCAATGTATCATGTGTTACCATGAATATGCTGTAGCGATCATATTTGTGTGGTCTATTAATAATGCTTTGACACATAGGACTGCCATGTATAGATAGTATTTTACGCTCATCTATATCCGTATCAGACATAAATTTTTCAACCCATTGATTCATTAAGTATAGTGAGTGAACTATTATTATGGTCTTAAGTCCCTTATAAGCAATCTGTGCCATAGCTATGAATGTCTTACCTGTGCCTGTATCCAGATTTAGTACCAATTGAGGATACTTAGCATATGAAGCGTACTCATCTTTACCAGCCAGAAATTTCAGGGCGTCCACCTGTAGTACGTCTCTGGGATCCTTATTTATCCTAAGATGCATTTTAGCGTAGGGGTCTGCACTATAGTCTATCTCTATCGGTCTATGCGTTATAGATTCAACCCATGTTGCAGAAACACCTGCTGGCATTAATAATGCTCTACGTTCAGCATCATATACATAACCAACAGGTACATATCTAAAGTATACTTTATCCCATACAGATAAAGCATGTTCCAATCGTATGCATTCACCCAACATGTAATCATTAAGCTCAATGTGGGTATGATAGCATATTATCTTGCGTACTTCATCACTCATTTGTATCACCTCTAGGTATATAATATATACCTGAAAGTCTTATTGGACATATGTGTACATAATAGTAAGCTACCACAGCCCAATAATAATTCGTTGGCGAGACTATGGTGGTTAATAACGGTGCTGTGTGACCCGGACATCACACATGTTACCGCCTGTATGTTTTCAAACATTGTGGACGTGCAATATAGGTGCTCAGTACATGAGCTTTTTCTATCTCCTTTCTGCTTGTGATACGGACGAACTGAGTATCTTGCCATTCACTAATCACCTCCTATTATATAATACATCGACCCGGTCGAGAAGCCGTTCGGGATGATCAATCCATTCCGGACGGTTGGGTTGATGTACAACATAGATACAAAAAATTAATCCCAGGGGAATATCCCCTGGGATTATTACCGTCTCTTAGCGATGACGGTCAGTTTTGTAATCTGCCCATAAGGCAGACACTATTAATACCAAGCCCAGAAATACCAGGCTTGCGCTATGATCATTTAAAGATCCTGCTGCCGGGCTACAGATGCCCGATGCTAACAACACTGATCCGAATCCAATTGCAAAACTCCTCATTTTGTCCCCCTTATCCATCTTTCTGTGCCTTCAAGGTCATCGATATAATCGATGACCTTATTGGTTTCTTTAATTACTCCGCTAAACGTGACAAGATGTTCGTTATAAACGGCTATTGTTACGTCAACTGAAGTAACAAACGCATCTTCCATGTTTTGGAGAGATGCTTTATTGAAATCAGTTGCAGTAAGTGTGAATTCAATATCTTTGGGTCCAACACCGAATATGGTAACATAATACCTACCATTAGCATACGTTACATGAACACAACTGATAGAATTCAGCACGAAGCTTTTTACATATGAATCATTATCAATTAATATAACTTTAGTCATAGCCATTATTATTTCCTTTCCCCATCCCTGCTGATGGTTAACCTGATCCTATTATAGCTTTATGGGATCATAGTAATAGTGCAAGACTTACAGGATTATATATTATAGTATTTATTTTGCTTGCTTCCTATTCATCTATATAATATATATTTGAAAGTTTTTAGTATACTAATATACCAAATAGTATAATAGGACATGATAGATATATATTATACAGGTGCTAGGAACCAAATATAAAGGGGGTGAAACAAATGCTTGTTCCTGCGATTTTGTTCAAAGATGAGATTGAAGAGCGCATGCGGATGAGATACTACACCGATGAGATGTTCTACTATTTGGGAGGGCCAGGAGCAACAATCCCGAATATTATAGAAGTCGATAATAACGGTACTGATTATCAGTATGCATGCATTGTCGATGACAAGCTGGAAGGGTTCTTCAACTTCAGCTATGACCGTAACACCAGGTGCATTCATGCCATTTCTGCGTACAGATTTGGTAATAATAAGTACACCTTTGTACATGATGTAGTCACTATGGTCATGAAAGTGATTTATGAGTGGGATGTACATAGGGTGGAATGGTGTTGTATCGAAGGTAATAAGGCCAAACCGATGTATGACCGATTTATCAAGAAAATCGGTGGAAGTCCCAGGATCATTTACCACAGGGATGTAGTGAAAGACAACTATGGTGAGTATCATGGTTGTTATTATTATGAGGTAATATTCCATAATTAGGGGGTGGTTGAAATGAGAAGCAATGATTACATCCTGTTTAAGGTTGTGGAAAGCAATGGTGTAACAGAGGTGTTCATCGAGGATTCTGCAGACCTTATCAGCACACTGATGCTTAGGGTTGATGAAGCGGTTAATGAAGCCGAAGAAAAAGGTTATGGTGTTAACTGGCTTGACTGTGCTTATGCAACTAAGCAGGTGCGTATTACCAATGCTAATAATGTAGTAACCTACAGTATCGTCAACATAAGTAGAGCAAAGGTTGAACAGTTCCCTATTTGGGGAGTCTATTATTAATTAGGAGGGATATCATGGAAAAAAACAAAAGTATTGATCTGAACATTTGGGCTAGGGTATATGATGATACATCTAACTGCTTTCCTCGGCCTGTGTGCGTTGTGTATATCGGCAAGTTTAAGTATTGGGGAGACGCAATTGCATCTGCATTTTCCCAGCTCGGGTTAAGGACTGATGATATTGTAAAAGGACCATTGGAAGATAGCAATGATGCCGATAAAGATGGCCATATCTGCCGTTATTTTGCGGCATTTGAGTCTGATCAGGATGATCTGGACGACCAGTATATGGCTATTGATATCATCAATATGAATGAAAATGGCCCAAGCATTGAGATGTTGACATCACCACTGGCTCCGTTAGATTCTGAGTCTATCACAGTTGGCAAGTTGAAAGACTTCCCCAATCGGTATCTGATTTATCACATCGATACGTTAAAACCATTTGATGAAGATGAGGAGGACGAGAAAGCCCCGCAAGAAAATGGCAAAGTGCCTATCATCAATATCGATGCGCTCGTCAAGGGGGTAACCAAAGTGCTTGGTCATCCAATTGAAAAGGATGAAGTGATGGGCATTCTGAAGTGCTTTGGGTTTGAGGTGGATGGCAAGTTTGTACCGATCATCAAAATGGATGGTGAAGAACAGGTAGGGATGAGTCCTGCCGAGTTCAATAAGAAGTTTAGTGATTTACTCATTCCTGACCCTGATGATGTTATAAAAGATGACAATAAAGATGACGACCACGCTTATAATTGCAGTAACAAACGGTGCAACTTATGAGACGTTGGATATGGATGCTGTTTGCTACGGCATTTGTAATGACGGTGGAGGTATCTGCATATACACCACATGAATGTGGTGGTAACATATCCGCAATAGGTAAACCATGTAAAGAAGGCCGCACGGTTGCATTCAATGGCGTTCCGTTTGGAACAATAATTGAATGGCGTGGAAAACATTATGTGGTTGAAGACCGGTGTGGATTTGACAATGTTCTGGATATCTTCATGGAAGACCATGACAAAGCAATCCAGTTTGGCCGCAAATACAATCAGACTATCAGGGTATATACACCCTGACAATATTCTACAAGGCTGGGTATCATCCCAGCCTTATTTTTTTTGCATACTATACATATTAGGACATATCATCTAATAATACTATAGAAAGGATGGATGATGTGTATGAATAATATAGATGACGACATCATCAAAGGTATATCACTAGTGTCAGATATGACTAATAGTGGGTTTAAATTTTTTGACAGGATAGAAGGACTCATGTACCCAGGACAGCTGGTATCATCAAGGCGTGAATCAAGCAAAACCGACATGACTTGCATAGCAACATTTGGATATGAGTCAGGATATATTAATCCATTACGTAACTTTGGGGATTTCATACAATCATCCGGTAAACTGAGATTAGAGACATTTAAAGCTAGCAACTGTGTTCCAGATGGTACTATTGATATAGGGTTTGAATTCATGAATGTGGATAATAATACATACTCATTCGATGAGATGGTTATATGGTGGGCGTATTATAATGGTACATCAGTGTCACAATTTAAATCTGCCAATCTAAAATTAGTTGGTGGTATAAAAAATAGCACACGTATTATACTAACAAGGTTTGGTATTAAGTACCATTATGAATGTATAGATACTGCATTCAATGGTATAAAGCGAGATATGTATGATATAGATAAAGATAAGTATATACCGATGGCTTTTGAAGTGTACATTAAGTAATAATCATATCAACGTACCTATAATAGCCCAAGTATGTACAGAAAGGTCTCTATATGTGAGTTCAATATCTCCAATTACATGGGTAATGGTTCACCCAACAAGACAACTCCTTACATCAATATAACCAGGGCTATGACATTTTTAAGGTCGACTGAATAGCTTTACTGTCTTCAGTCGACCTTAATCTAATTTAGGAGTATAATAATGTATCTAAGCAATGTGGAAATAATAGTATTGATATTCAGTATACTGGCAATAGCTGAATGTATATCTGAATTAATGATTGAAATAACTGACAAGACCCTAACATAAAGGAGGTGTAACAGATATATGGATGAACAAGCAATGCAACAACACCGCATGGATGTGATCAATGAAATAGATGACTGTATCCAAAACTGTTACTGTCATCGATTCTCTAAGATACGTGGTATTGATGGTGTAATATTAGTAAGACCAGCCAATGTATTACATAATGACAATGATATTGTATACAACATAGTTGTACTATCTGAACGTATGAATAGTCTGGAAATGCAGATAGTATTTATAGAATACCTGATAAATGACTATATAGCATTTAAGAACCAATACGAAGGTACTGATGTTACTTCTGATATTAACGTGATATATACACAGACATCCAATATGAAGAATGTAATTAATACCAATGATTCTAAAGTGAAAGCCTTTATATCATCTAAAAAATATAACACTCCTGCATCCATTGAGATTACTCGTGGATCAGCCAACATCTTTGTTGGACATGATGATGTATACTATGCTGATTTTGAACCAGTTGGTATGAAATGACCTATAGGGATTATCAATATCCCTATAGGTCATATAACATGTTAGCAAATACAGAACTGTGATAGTCCAATTGACTCATCTTTTAATAAGCCAGTGTCAGAGTTAAAGTATCCTGTATTACGATCTATAAACATAGATCTACGAGGGTCAAAGATCTTCTTAAATTTAGCCTTAAACTCATTCGACTTCACAGATATAATATTTAGTACATCGCCATCAAACTTTTGGACTATATCTTCACCCTATATAATAGGGGCTGGTACTTCGAATATAAGCCGCAACCTATATCCTACTCTACTATGTGTATCATATGATACCTGTTCGATAGTCTCTACAGATGTAATACATCCACGGTATTACCAAAGCTACCCTCATTATGAGGGCCTTAGGCTCTCTTACGAAGCTACTTCGAACCGTAATCGGTCTTATACCACTTCTACCGTTAGCACTGTACAGATGTACAGCACACCGCTTGTTAAGCGTTCCCCAGATTCTCAGTATCTGTTACCAGATACCCCGACCTTGATGGCAGTTGATCGGCATTTAATGGTGCTAATATTTGACCTGACAGTGACATTGTTAAATCGTCGTACTCAGTCTTTACTGATTTAACCTTGCAATATATTATGGAACCGAAGTTGATTGTTGGGTTTCTATTCACAAGGCATGTACAGTGATGCTTTGTATTCTTGATGAGATACCGCATAACTTCATATACGGTTTCATCAAATCCCATCTGAGCCTTATTCCATTTATTGATTGCTGCTGTAAGAGTTGTATTATGAAGCCTCATGATACTATTAATAATTTCAGGCTTATACAATTCAAGGAATGTCAGATATGGTAACCTGATTTCGTTAGCCCTTAAGGTTGTATCAGGTATAATAACATTACGTGCACTAAAGTTGATACGCCCACCTAATATGTTTTCCCTAATATGGCCATCTTTCTGGTTAACAGTCTTAAAGATGTAATCATATATCATATTGATCTTCTTCTGGGCTTTAAATAATGCAAGGTTGATTGTCTTAATGGTTGATATGTTTACTTCTGGTTCCCTGTTAAGGATATTCACATTAGCCATTAAGCTATTATACTTTTTATCTACAGGTGTGAAAGAGTAATCCTCATCTGTTAGAAATACAGACCTTAGCACTGAGGAGTAGATTGGTATATTAGATGCAAAGATCTTGTCCTGGTTCTCCTTTATATTCATATAGAGGTCCTTCTTAGCTTTCTTACGCTTAAGAGCCCATTCCAGGATTTCATCTATCCGTTCTCTAAACTGTAACATCCCTATACCATAATATGGATTCTTAGACCGCAGCTTTTGCTCGGGTGTCTGAAAGTATCCATTAAGATCCATCTCATATTTGAACTCTATCATATCTGCCAGATAGGTCTTACCTATCAATACCTGTAATTTTTTATACATTGATGGTTGGATGATTTTATACCCGTGCTTAATATGATACCATGCAAATACCTTAAGATCGGTATCTACAAATTCAACCTTTGTGCCACAATCTTTACAGGTTTCACCTTCATATATCTTACCTATTAGATTGCCGCACTGGCATCTATATCGTTCAGCAAAGGCGTTATCATCTTCAAAAGATGTGCCATACCTTGGTGAATGTATGCCATTCATGTTTTTCTTATGATCCTTGCCGAATGGGCGTTCAGATGCTATAAAGCCTTTACCTGTTAATAGGTCTATTCTGAACTCCTCATCCCAATTGATCTCTTCGGTACGACAACCAAGTGTTTCCGGGTTATAATACTCAGGCAACAGCGTCTCTAACAGCTTTATATCTGATGCTGTCATCCCATCTTCTATGATTGCCATTGATACACCACCCTTTCCTAGATTAGTATTACCATGTTCGTATAACTTTGACATACTATTTGTATGCAAGACGTATTATATATATCTATCAATATAGGTTGGTATATTGGCACATACACATAATTAGGATATTTCTATCATTGCTACCAAAGTTGTGTCTCTTCGGCAACTACCTGGCATAATAGTTCGTGCCTACATTAGAGATTCCCTTCTAGGATGTATATAGGTCCTTTGGTATCCATGTTTAGAAGCCTCCTTTATTTTTACACAAGATGGATGTGGTACAATGTACCACATCCATCACATTCGTCAAATCGTGTTTTTAAATATATATCATATAAGTGTAACGAGATGCTAATAAATTCTATCAACACACATTTTATAATAAAATGCAATATACTCTTCAACCACATATATGCTTTCCTAATGTAATAGAAGAACGTTACACACATACAGACGAACATATGCAATATTCAATGATATCACATATTTCAATAACTAATGAACTATATCAACATATCACACATAGTGAATAACCGTGTATAGAAGGAAATATAGTACACCTATCCGTAGCGAATGTAACATATCTGCTAACAACACTTAAATGTTTGTAATGTAACATTATGTACACCAACACTTAGTGACATTCAATGTAATAATAATAGAAAAGTACATACATACCCTCCTCATGCAATAAGAATATATATCGCACATAGTTTACCACAATGCAATATTTATCAGGACTGCAAATTATAATATTCAATGCAATACGCAGAAACAATCTACATATCAAGTTACTATGCAATAAAGGAATAAATCACACATTCCCATGGCTAATGTAATAACCCCCTTACAATACACCTATATTTAAAGAATGCAATACATAATCGAAGTATACATATATAAATTCAATGCAATATTGTTCAGTACAGCACATACATATGCGGATTGTATTAACTGTTCACACTCCAACTATACTATCGATATGAAATATAAATAAGCACAACACATCTTAACAACAAATGCAATAGAAGTACGTTACACACATATCTGTACACAATGTGGTAGTACCAACAATATAAATATAAACAACGCATACTGTTAAAATATGCATTATGCCATTTTAGTACATATTATACGTTACTATGCAACAAAGCAAAGAATATCACATATAATTCTTCAATGTAATTAATGTATAATCACATCATATAATATTGCTGAATGTAAATACATCAAGTTAGCCACATATATAAAATACCAATGCAATATATTATCCCATAGCACATAATATAATGCAATGTAAATGATTTTCGTTAGCCACATATACAGTAGAAAAATGCAATATATTATATAACAACACATGATGTGCCATTATGCAATACACAAGTCTACATCATCTATATATGTAAAATGTATTCACAACAGACCAGTCCAATACATATGTACCACATTAATGTGATAAAACGAAACAATACATTCACAAACAGTCAACGTAACAAAGTAAAGTATCGCATATATTATGAGCCAATGCAATATGCTAATACACTACACATTATATAGTCCTATGAAATAATAGCCAACAATGCACATATAGTCAGATAATGTAATATAGTATTGCAATACACATAGTAAAATTGATTGTAATACCGCTATTCTATACACATACATCGTTATAATGATATATAAATGCAATATTTATGTGAACAACACATAATGAACGCCAATGTAATATGGAAGGTTATCACACATATAGCAATAATATGTATTATCGACTAACATCAAACATAATAACGTTATATGAGATATTGAATGGGATTGCATATATTAAGAAACTACGCAATGATGTGGGTTAAAACACATGTAAAATATAAATGGATAAACGTTAATATGTCAAATGACCACACATAATGATAGCTAATGATTTAAAACTGAACAATACATATACAGAATTATCATGTAGTGCCATCCAAAATATCACATGAACTAATTTAATGTATTTTGCCAAAATACCACATATATAAAATATCAATGTGATAAAGACAATTAATCTATCTATATAAAGTCAATGTAATAATATTGGATAACATACATATGGAGAAACCAATGCAATAACTGTACTTACTACACATATCAGAACCTAATGCAATGCTACAGGCAACACCACATAAGGAAAATACATGTATCAATAAAAATACATATAACACATACACCGAGATAATTCAATAATACAATACTCAAATACATATACAATCTATTCATGAATCACAAATGATAAATACACATATAGTTGTATAATGTAATACTCTAATGCACTACACATTTTATGGATTAATGTATCACTTCTGACAAACCCACATATTGTAAACTAATGTAATATAAAGAATTAGCACACATACATTGCTAGAATGTAATATGATAAAGTAATACACATACATTGCATAAATGCAATAGTCGAATTAACCGCATATAATATTAGCTACTGTAATAAAAATGAATACCACCTATTAAGATGATAAATGCAATATATAAATCAATATCATATAATGAAAGGTAATGTAATAAGTACTGACAAATCATATATCAATAATTAATGCAATAGAAATTGTAACCTCCTATTAATTAAATACATGCAATATTAAGAACTAACATCATATAATAATGAATAATGTAACAAAAATAAGGAAGTCCACTACACATTAATTATATGAATGCAACATAAAGAATCAGTATCATATACTAAAATCTAATGTAACAAAAAATAATGAAGTCCAATACACATATAGTTGTATAATGCAATAACAATTATCATATCATATACTAAAGGTTAATGTAACATATCTTGACAAATCATATATAAAATAGCAATGCAAAATAAACCTAATGACTACACATGTTTAATATTAATGCAATATTCATAAGTACAGAACATACTGAAAGATTATGGAACATATTGGAAATTATAACATATTAAAACAACTAGTGTAATATTACAAACTAAAACATATATCAAGTACAAATGTAATAATTGAAGCTAAAACATATACGATGAATGAATGTAATGTCAAAGGCTAAAGCATATACCAATTGCAAATGCAATAAATAAAACAAAAGCATATATCAAAAGCAAATGTAATACTAAGAACTAAAACATATACTAATAGTGATTGTAATAATCATGTCTAAATCATATAACAAATGCTAATGTAATATGGAAGGTTAACACACATATGCATCAGAAATGTAATATAGAGGGTTAATACACATATGTCTCGAAAATGTAATATGATTATATACATTATATAAAGTTATATCACATATCTTTAGATTATGCGTTATGAAGATTGATTACAAATAACGAAAATCAACGTAATATGCACCACTAATACACATATTTCACACTAATGTAAAATATAGATATTGGATAAATCCAATATCTATATTTTTTACCCTATATGGTATTCGTAAAGTTGATGTATGAAGGTATATATAATATAAGTGGTGCACTAAAAATAACTAACGCACCAGATATAATCCAAAGGAGGATGATGCATAATGAAGAAGTCGACAACATTAATGGATGTTCAAGTGGTTAAAGCAATGCTGCAAAAGAACATTCCTATCCAGGTAGGTAAAGATGAAAACGGCGAAGTGTTGGTGGTCAGCAGGTGTGACTATCCATGCTTTGCAGTCATTCGTAATGTCTTGGGGGATCGTGTTGACCTCGAGGCTAAGGCAAAAGAATCAGCCGATCGGGCGAAAGTAACAAGTGAAGCAGAACGCCAGATCAAGTACAATGAGAAGCTGACTGAGCTTCAGAATAAGTATGATACAGTAGCAATGATTATGCGACTTGCATCCGGTACTGCGGTGGCCACTATGGATGGGTATTATGTAGTACCTATTTATGCTGGCATGACGGAAGTAAGACCCCTTCGCTGGTATCGCGACCGTACTATTGTGCCTGCGATCAAGTCAATGATGGATGATGATGAAGGCCCCAAATTACAGGTAAACGACTACGATAAGTTGACCTTAGATCCGCCATTATTTGAGATCCCTGAGGATACATTCAAGCTTGACGAGATGCGGTATTGGGCAGATGATCCTACTTATACCTTCAATAATGCGGCAAAGGCTGCTGGCGAGAATTATTGCTTGGAAGCAATTATCAAGCTTAAGACGGATGATGACATTGTGCAGGCGTTAAGAACCTGCTGCAAAAACATCGACGTAATCATGAAGGTGAGGATCAGTATCGGTAACAGTATTACAAACAATTGCTTCCATATCCTCGGTAAGGAAGCATTCGATACTATGAAGGCTAAGCTGCTGGCAAAAGATCCTAATACCACGTATATCGAATCGGCCTATAAAGATTTCAAGTGCATGCTTGAAAACAGGCCGATTAGCGAGATCACCGGTAAACCTGTAAAAGTTACCGTATCCAACTTTAAGGGCACCGAACTCATCCCGCGCTACATCCTGTGGGAGATGTTCCAGACATACCATATGGAAGTGCTTGCTGAAGAGCATCTTGATAAATCAGTTAAAGAGCTGGTTAAAGATCATCCGTTCTGGCGGTACTTCCTTGAAGGCATTAAAGGATGCGGTTATAAGCATGCTGGATACATTATCAGCGGCTTAGATCCTCGTATGTGCAGACATCCGTCTGGGTGGTTGAGATATCTGGGTCTCGACGTCGTATGGGACGAAGAGAACCAGAAGTACCGTGGGCGTAATAAGAACTATCGGCGGGATGTACCGATTGTCTCGACTGATGGTGAGGTTCAGGTTATCAAAACCTTAGGTTATGACACCAAGCTGAAGTCCAGGGTTTATCTGTTGGCAACCAACATCCTTAAGTCTAAGGATCCCTATTACGAAAAGGTGTATAGAGACGCGTATGCCTATTACGAAAATAGGCCTGATCTTGCGCCCTATTGGGATACTTCTAAACCCAAGACGAAAGTAAAGAAGGGTAACATTAAGAATGATGATCCCGATAAGAGCACTGAGAAGAAGCCGAGACCTGTATCAAGTCCTCATTGGATGGCGATGCGTAAGCTGATGAGCACATTTATCATTGACCTCTGGAAGGTAGAACGCAGGATTCTGGGGTTGCCACTGAATGGCGGCTCTTATGCAGAGGAGAAGCTGGGTATCCATCACGGTTACCAGCACGAACCTCCTATGACCGATTCTTGGACTGGGCCTGTGTACGAAGATTAGTAGTACATCAGGCTAAAAAGATTGACCATACCCGGTATTCCCGGGTATGGTCTTTTTTAGCAAGGAGTTTGATTATTTTACAATAATGGAAACTTTCACATTTGTGTGCCGTGTGAACTATTACACGTATGCCTTATGGATCTCTATAAATATGTTGATACAATGTTATTATAGTATCTTATATATCTTAGGAGTATATTTTTTAGATCCTATAATATAGTATGGGGGTTCGCTATCCCTATATAAACAATAGTTGATGAAGTCAGCTACCAGTACTCCTAGTATACCTAGGATACACCAATATAGAAAGAACCGTGGACATATCACACCCATAAAGTTGAATGCTTCATCACCGTAGTCCCACATGTTTATGTGTAACCATTCCTTATCCAGCAGTCCTACTATTAACTCTATTAGGATAGCATATACACCTGCTATAATTCCCTGATATATAAGATCAAGATCCCATGGGTACCTCTCATTGATCCTATCTATAAGGATAAATATGATACCACCAACTATTCCCATAGATGGGTAACTGAATCCACGGTATAATACCTCTATAGTTATATATGACATAAATCCAACTATAAACATCACAGTGGTTCTGAATAGATCCTTCACATATGTTCACCTACCTTTATATATAGGTAGGGTGATTATACTTTACAGGTATAATCATACTGTAATTAATGATTTGGGTTGATAATACCAGGAATACCCTATATATTTTATAAGTATAATTTTATACTTATTTTTAAAGACTCTTATTATATCTATATGATATATAATTTTGCATATTATGTATAACTTTAATACTGAGAGAACTAAACGAACTAACTAACTGAAGTAACTGGATAAATCAACTCGACATTTTAAATATATATTGTAACGAAAAAGATGTTATTCGTTACTGACATCCTAGATGTCGTCTGTAAACAGACGACTTCGGATCCGTATTGAAACGGATCGAAGTCGATGTCTGTTACAGACATCCATCGATGTTAAACGATAACAGTTGGTACCCAACTGTTATCCAAACTGATAGTGAGTTCAATATCTATGATAACTATTTTAGGTATATCTATCATACGCGGATGTTATCAACAGGATTCTGAAGTATATATCATTCTACTGTATATAAAGACAATTATAGGAGGTATTGATCATGATCAAGTTCATTAAGGTTAGTAATAGACCACCAAATGTTATATTTACAGACATGGATGATGAGAGCCGGTATGTAGACTATGCAAGAATAGATAAGTCATGGATCATATCGGCTAAAACAATAAGCAATCTGTTATTGGTTGGATCCATGAGTAATGCTAATAAGTCAAAAGATCCTATTGAGGTATATCCATTGCCATTGCCAAATAGTTTTGATGATAGAATACTGGTACTAAAGACACGCAGCGACGACTATTCATCCATTATGATAGACATGGATGTATGGGAACTTGCACGTAAGTACATTATCAATAGCTTTGTATCAGTATGGCCAACTAAAGCTGTAAATATCATCACCCAGTATGTCAATGGTAAATGTACAAACCCAATAATTGCTGTATCTGAATACACCAAAGTGTCAGAAACGGTTGAACCAAATGGGTTCAAAGAGCACTACCTTGTCAATACCAAATTTGAGCCAACTGTGGATCCTGAGCATGTAAAATCTCCATTATATAGGGGATGTATCATTAGGTCTAATGGTAATAATACAAATACCATATATTATCAAATGCCACGGTTTGACGGATTTAACATTGATGAGTTACAACATCAGATTAACCCGGTCTGAGGCCGGGTTAATTTTTTATCCATATAGCATCTAATATTGGTCAGTACATAGATATACTAATACTTTGACCGATATACAAGATGACTACCTGGCTTAGCTAATGGGTAGCATAACACTTATAGAGGCAATGATTATTATGAGCAGTATAATGAGCAACATGTTGTAGGGTGCTTTAGTTAATGGACCATACATCGGGTGTATACCTTAATACGATCCCTAATGCATCAAGACTTGTTGTAAGGCTTATGTAGATCCAACGTAGCATGCGTAGGTTAATTGAGCCAACTGAAATTGGTTAATTGGTATGGCCCGATCAGGTTGAGAAAACTCCCTGACAGACGGGGTATTGCTTATCCAGGTTCAAAACCGTGTGGTGATGCTGCTAGCATGAGGCGCCGTTGATTCATTTCCGAACCCGTTCTATAGTGATCTAGCTCAGAATCCTTCATCCTTAATGCACTTAGGATGGAACATCATCCTCTGGACGAAGCCAATCCAGATCATGAGTATATATTATCGTAATGACCATACTATCGATAAAGTAGAGGTGAGGCGTATGCGATTATATGTAGTCCTGGATAGGAATAGCCAATACATATATGCTATATCCAGTAAACGCTGGCTAGCCAGATTATTTTATATACAACGATCTAAATCATTTACTAATATGACAATTGTATACCGCAAAAGTAAGATATCCCATCGTGATTATCAATATCACGACCGTAGGATACACTACTTTTGCGGTTTTGCTATGTTAGATGAAGAGTTACGGTATATAGACCTAAATCTTATGGATGCTGGAATTGACTACTACCGCGATAAGTACAAAAAGCGGCGTCATCAGAAGATCATTGATGGCATTGAGGATGACCTGATTAAGGAGTCTATAGACAGATGTATCTATCGTAAAAGCGAAGTATTAGAAAGACTTGACCTACATACTGAGTGGGTCGACAAAGTGAGGTGATTTGCGATTATGATTATCGCCATTGACGGTTTAGACGGGGCTGGTAAAGAAACCACTTGCAAATTATTGAGTGAACGCATATCTACAGGACTTAGTGAAGCTAAGGGTGTTCCTATAGATACATACATTCACTCATTCCCCGATTATACCATTGAGTCCGGTATGGTTATTGCAAATGTATTAGCTGGTAATGAAGTAATAGATGTTCCGCCGGCTATAAAGATACATATGGTAGTAACATTATTTGCGTATAACCGTAAGGAACATTTAGACATGTTCAAAAAGAAATATGGTCCAGATATATTTGATAAGGACAATACTGTTCATATATTTGATAGGTATTGGGCTTCTAACATTTTATATCAGGGACTTGGTAAGTCAGATTTTATGCTGGCTAAATTTGCAGAATACTGCAAAGCAGTGGATGTAATATATGGTAACGTTTTACCTGATATATATTATTTTCTACGCGTACCGTATAGTATATTATACAAACGTATCAGATCACGTAAGTCTAAAGCTGGTATAGAACATGATATGTATGAGGATGATTCATTCCAAAAGGCGGTATACCATCTGTCAGAGTATATATTGGCCAATCCACAGAGAGATAGGCAGTTAGAGATATATGATAAGGTTATCAATGCATATGAAACACATGTCAATGGTTTGGCATTACCTGAACCAACAGATCGTCCTGTAGAAAGTATAGTGGATGAAATATATGATCACTTTTATTTATATACAGGTATGGTCGGAAAGGAAAGAAGGGTTAATCAATCATGATTAATGGAAAAATAGAGCTATATGAGAATTTCATAAAGTTCCCTAACGTTAATGAAAAAACCAGCGTAATGGCTCATCTGGTTTATATTACACCAAACGTAGGTAATATCATTGAACATGCAGGTCGTACCTGCTATAGGTCATTTAACAATATTAAAGAGGACAGCTATAAGACCTTTATCTCTGGCATTGTAAAGTCTGGGCATGAGTCTGTTATAGAACATTCCAACATGGTATATGTAATATTGAAAGCCCAGCATAAGGATATCAAAGCTGATTCCAACAACATTAATAGATTCCTGATCAATCTAATGATGTATAATGGATTGATCACTGTTACAGAGAACCAGGCATTCTATGTGTTGTCCGGTAACATCAGAATGTTTAAAGATCTGGTTCGTGAATATGTAAGGATCAAGGCTATTAATAACAAAAATAATCCCATTATCGATAACATTATGAACTCATTCTATACCCTACCTGAGTATTTCTTTATCGATATGGTAAACGATGGGATTCTTGCTAAAGACAAGTTTAAGCTGGATCCGCATTTCAAAGAGTCCAATAATGAGATGCCTGAAATAGTACTTAATAAGTACGTGACTGTCATCAACCATGATAAATTCAGCTTTGCAGTACGAGGGTTTATTACTAAGAATGATGGTGTTGATAATTCAGCACATCGTATATCCATACCGTCAGCAGTACTGCGTAAGCATAACCGTATAACATTGGTTATTGATGCTCCACGTTATATTACACATCAGATTGTAAGACATAGACTGGCATCATATTCTCAAGTATCGCAGCGTTATTGTCTTGAGGAAGGTCTAAATATCTATGTTCCTGAGGCAATTAAAGCAAATCCTGCAGCTAATGCAACTGCAAATATGCTGTATAAAAATGCTCTGGATACATACAAAGCTCTTATAGACGAGGATATCAAGAAGGAAGATGCAAGATCTGTATTAACCAATGCACAGATGTCTACTATTGTAATGACAGCAACAGTAGAAGAGTTTGACCACTTTATAAATGTGCGTGCTGACAAGGCAGCACAGAACTTTATAAGGGATGAAATTGCTGTACCGTTAAAGGAATATCTGGAACGGTATTATGCACCTGAGAATAAATCAAAGACAAATACAAAGGTTACTTATACACATAAGAGCACTAAGTATAATCAGAAGCAACAGCGTAAGAAAGAAGTTGCTGATAAAGGTAATGGTAAGAAGTACCGCAATAACAATCAACAAGTTAAGAACAAACAACAGAAAGGTACTAAGCCCAATAATAACAATAACAAGAATAAATTCAATCCTAAAGGCAAATCTTTCAATAGCAAGAAGAAATAGATATTATAAGACTGGATAGCATTGTTGCTATCCAGTCTTTATATGAAAGGAGATATGTTATGAGTGTTAAGGTACATTATGCTATTAAACAATTGGACGTAACAGTGGCTGTATATACAACTAAAAGAGCAGCCAATGCAGCGTGCAAACAGTACAAAAGGTTTGCAATAGTACGTAATAATTTAGATTCATTCACAGTTGAACCTATTAATGTTTATACTGACAAAAAGGAAGATCCCAATATTAATAATATACCTAATGTGGTATGGGCATCTATCAATGATGAGTTGAAAATTTGCAAGTTTCCATCGGATACACCAGAAACAAATGTGCCTTATATATTTATAAGGGCTGCATTATTTGATGATACGATCAACTATGCATACGTTATGTTCCCAGTTAAAACAGTTGGATTTAAATCACCAATTGACATGGATGAAATCATTACATCCGAAGCACAAAAGGTAATAAGCATACTGGTATCTCACGATATCCGTATCAATATGCTTAAATATATGGCAGTACCAGAGTTTGAAAAGAAGTATGGTGAGGTTATAGAGTGTAAACATGGTTATCATGGTAACAAGGAATATTTCTACCCATTGGAGGTATAAACATGTTAGTGTATATAGTTGGTATGCAAGAGACCAAGGATGGTGAACCAACCAGTGAGCCATATTATTTTGGTTACACAACCAACCAAGTATGGGCAAATAAGTATTATCAAACCCTAGTAGATAAGGCTAAAAATGATAATGGTGTAACACTTGTTGGTGATACATATACTGCATCATATGAAAATTGCTATATAATAAGCAAGATATCCCAGGAAAAATTCAATATTTGGCAGCAACAGCATGGAATGCTGGAAGAAATAGTTGAATGGCCTGGTGGTGTATATATGACCAATGCGGATTATGAGAGCTATGTTGATATCATAAGTGAAAACTATGATAGTATAATGGCTTCACTTAATGATGAGGTATCTCTGCAGATGGATCAGTTCTCAGACGCTGTCATTACATTTGCTAAGTATAGTACAGACAAAACCTTTAAGCATAACGTCAGAACATTTAAGAAACTGGTTAAATACCTAAAGGCCTATTTTGGTGACTATGAACGTGTGTTAGAAAAAATGGATCTAGCCAAGATGCAGCGTAAGTTATAATATCTATGTGTACATCTAATGTAACATGTATAAAGGAGGTAATAGTATGATACCAATGTCAGGGCGTAAGTTGTTTATAATAGGCTATGTAAATTATATAGATGGAAACAACGTAGCCCATTGTAAAGTAACATCAATAAAACCTCGGATTCCCAATGATCGTTTATTGGACAATTTGGAAGTCCAGAGTGTATGTAATGCTATGACAAATCGTTGGAACAAGTATGGATGGCCAACAGCAACAGCTAAACCACATGATAACAAGTTTAACAGGGATTTCGGTCTTAAACTGGCGCGTAAGAAAGTATTCCGTAAGGTATTTAATGATATTGATAAATTCCTTGTATATCGTATACGGCTGGTATTAGACGATATTGATCCGAGCGCCAGAATGCTTATCTATGTACGTAATGTACAGCATAGGCTTAATGGCAGTATAAACAACATGAATCTGATTGCTGATGGTAAGGACCCAGTTATGGTTCATGAGGAAGAACGAAAAGCCAACCTCAAAGATACCATATCACATATACGTGAGCAAATATCACATATAAGTGAACAAATTGGAGTGTCTATAAATTTAATTAATGATAGAGCAATAACAGTTGGAGATATCCTAAAAGATAAGTACAATACCAACAGTCTTGGTATTAAAGATGGCAAGACTCCAAGTGTAATAACTGAGATAGTTGATAAAACAGAGTACAAGGATGGTGATGATAATGGCAGTGGGGCATGACTACACTAAGATCATACCACTCTATGAGCATTTTGTTAAGAAGCTAGGGTATACCGTTAGTTACAACGGTACTAAACCCGATGATTCCGAAGTGTTCATGGTGTTGTATATCCCAAATCCAGATAACAGCAAGGAGTTCAGTATGGCATTTTATCATGTATATACTGATGCTCCATTATCTATGGAAGGATTTATTAAACGGGTTATGAATGAAGGCAAGCAGGATGAATACGCACAGATGATGACAAACCGTATTAAAGGTTGTACTGTAACAAAGACCGATATCGTATACATCCTGTTGGAAACCGATAAGTATACCATAGATGACATCTATGGTGATGGTTACTTACATCTTACACCATCTATGATGCATGAGGTTGCTGATTCAGTTAACTTTAAGGGTGGACGTAGAGCTATTACTCGTGAACAGGCTGCAGCGATGGTTAACAATAAAGCTGGGGCTATTAATATTGGAGGATAATCATAAGATATGGAGGTTATATCCAATGGCTCGTATTAAACGTGCAAATAAACGAATGCGCAATGTAAAGCGGAAGGCAGTGCCCTTTATATTAACAGGGTCCACACATGATGAAATATCATTAGAAGAACAGATGTGGTATGTCAAGCATCCAAATTCTACTTTTAATGGCATACCTGATGATTTTACAATAGGTAGGACAGACATTGATAACTGGGAATTGGCTAACTATATCGAAAGTGTCAAACGATATGGACGGTATGCTGTGCGTAGGTATCGTTTCTAATGGATGGACAATCCTGTAATATACTATAGGATTGGAGCATCCAAATTATGCGCATACCTAAGATTTCCAACTATAGCTCTATTGATGATCGTGAAACTGTTGCTCTTCCAGAGGTAGAATTTAATAAGCCGTCTTACATTATGTATGATAATAAGACCAGGGGCAAATTTATTAAGACCGTGGAGAAAATAGTTAGAACATCAGTAGAGTACAAACGATTTATAGCGTACCTACATAGCCATTTTGGTATGACATACGATATGTTCTTCAACAACGTATCCAAGGATAAAGGCAAACGGGTAAAGATAGAGATCCATCATATGCCATTCACACTATATGACATCGTCAACGTGGTGTTAATGAAGTATGAAGTGGAAGAAATACCTATAGATCCTTTGATGATTGCTGAGGAAGTGATGATGTGTCATTACAAAGGTATGGTAACGTTGGTACCGCTATCGACTACGGTTCATCAACTATATCATCGTGGGGATATATTCATCCCATTGCAATTTGTAGATAAGGGATTTGTATCATTCTATCAGGCTTATAAGCCGTATATGGCAGAATATGAACCTATGCTCATACAATTAGTAGCTATGAGCAAGGCATTCGATATGAAGACAGCTAATCCTATTCTACGCAAACATTTGATATATCTTGATAACCAAGGGTATAAATCTATACCAGATAGGATTTAAAGAATCGAGGTGATATCATTGGATCACCTGGAACTATTTACAGACGGTGGAGCCATTAAGATCGGTAATCGATTCTATGGCTCCTCCGCTTATGTAATCAAGTACCAGAAAAAGTACATCACATCAACATGTCCTGTAGAGGAAGGAACTAATAACTACTATGAGCTTAAGGCAATGCGTGATGGTTTACGTAAGATCCTTAGAAGCTGGAGATGTGATGGTATGGAAGTCTGGATTATATCAGACTCCGAGTACAGCATTAAATGCGTAACTACATGGTTCAAGAGTTGGCGTAAAATCAATGGTGTGTACTATAATAGTGCAGACAAGCCAGTAGCCAATATCGAACTAATACTTGAGATAATCGACCTACTCAAGCAAATTAAGAACTACCGATTCATTAAGGTACGTTCACATATCTCTACTAATCTGGAGAAGACTTATGAGGAGTTCAAGAAGATCAACAAGCTTAAGATCACATTCGTAGAGTACATGTTACTTATACGATTCAATGAGCTGTGTGATGAAAACATACGTAAGGCGTTTAACCAGAAGCGTAAGACTATAGCTATGAAAGGTGGTAAAGACTGTGTATAGTCCGGGAATGAGTGAAGAGGAGTTTGTTAACAACTTATTGGATTTACCAATATATGAAGAGACAAAATCCCATAAGTGCTTTAGAGACATATTAAAAACACCATTACCTATTAAATCAGTAGAAGGACTGATTGGTGTATTACATGACTTCTTTCCTATTGATTCGAAAGAATACAAAGGTATATTTTATTATATCAGGGAATACTTTAACTATATCTATGATAATGAGTATGTATTGAGCATACCAAAAGCAAACCCATTTCCAAATACTACTGACTTGGCGTTCTTCGAGAACTATGCACGATATGATATTATTAATTCATCTCCAAGTACTGATTGTATAATTAAACGGATTGGTGAGCTTAAGTATAGACCAAGGTATGAGATGGAGTGGAATCCTAACTATATCCACTTTGTAGTAGGTGGTCTGATTCATACTGCTGATGATCACTATGTGGTTCTGAAGCGTAAGTATGGTCAGTTTAAGGATAAGTACACAATGGTACAGGGACATTGCTCTTACTCATCAGCAACATGGCCAAAGTTTTATAGGATTACAACATTATTACCTGAACGAACCAATCGGGAAGACTTTAACCTTTTATACACCATAGACTTAAAGAGGGAGATAATGGAGGAAGTTGGATGTATTGATTGCACAGTACATACAGATTTGAATCTGTATAAGATGCCAACTTATATATCTCCAACATTGTTATCATACTATCATGCTGGATTTCTGTTTTATGTAACCACTGATTATCATGATGCAGATTTTAAAGCAGGCGAACCTGATCGTAATGAGATCGTGTTTATGACAAAAGACCAACTATTAAACCTTAAGATATGTCAGACTGATATGTGGTTGCATGAGTATGTAAACAGATATGACGATGATATATAAATATCAGAGGGACATTGTCCCTCTGATATATTAACCCCAGTATCAAGTATATATTATACAATTGAGGAATCCTCAAATACGTAAGGAAAGGAAGATCAAGGGCATGAATGAGTATAGCAATCAGTTGTATGAGCCCAAGATTCATGACTTTGGTGATGACTATCACTTACCAGATGTGGATTTAGGGGATGATGACATTCCCATGACCAAGGTCAAAAAGATCCGGCGTAAGTATCAGAATTGGTTTGACTATCTTGATGCTGTCAACCTGTATGATGAATATGTCACCAACCTAAAGGAGAAGTATGGGGGTGAAGCCAAGTTCAAACTGGCAATGTTATTAGGGCAGGTTAGGGAATATCTGCCAAACTATCCAAAGCTGAGGAAATCCAAACGCAATAGGTATTATCGTAAGAATAAAATACCAAGAATAGAGCGTGAGGAAGTTCAGTTCGATCCTATACCGATAGAAGAGATTGATAAACTGCCACATTCCAGAGTAAAGGTTAAATTAGTTGGTGGTCGAAAGATCGATTCTTTGTATGATGGTTATAGGTCATTACAGAGTAGCCTTGAATCAACGCTTAATGAGTTCGATATGATCCAGGCGTATTGGGTAAGGAATAATGAACGCATTAGGAAGTTGAAGGGTAGTAAGAAACGTAAGAGACAGTTAAAGAGGGAGCTTAATCGTAAGACCCTTAAGATCAGTCTCCAGTATAGATCTATATCCGATATACTGGCACTGGATGAAAAGCGGAAGAGGGACAAGTTCTTCAACCGTGACAAGTATGAGGACCATACCATTTATTATAAAGGTGGATGGGTAACGGCTGGTGATCAGGAACACCTGGATATCGTCGAGAAGCTTAAGAGCATAGGCGTGGTGTTTAGCAAGATCACTAAGTCACAGACTAAGCTTATCAAGAAGAGGATAAGCAAGAAGTATGGTAGTAAGAAGAAACGTCGTAAGCTAGAAAAGAAGAACCGTAAGCTAGATGATAAGTTCATACAGGATATCAGTGGTGGCATGTTTAATGATTATGCCCAATTTGAAACTGATATGAAGGAACTTACAGGAAGCCGTAGGTTTGATAAGTATTGAGGTGACACGATATGAAAAAGGCTGTATTATTGATTATATCATGGGTATCAATACAGTATATGTTATGGTATACAGGTGTATATCAACAATATTTGTACATACGTGCGGTGTCATTAATAATAAGCATACAAATAGGAATGCTGGTAAATGATATAATAAGGCGGGGTGATTGATATGTGTGTTATTGATGAACCTGTATTAAGAAGCAGGATAAAGGAGGACTTCACTGAGAAGGACTTGGATTATCTTAGCGGTCTTATTGACTCACCATACTTCGATAATAATAATGACAAGGCCGATGCCATATTACATGAGTTCCGTGATAAGGGATTTATAGAATTGGCACCGGCAACCAATAGATATGCCATGCTTAAGGGTAACTATGTATATAAGTTTGCCCTTGATGAATGGGGTGTCAAAGACAATTGGAATGAGTTCAATATGACTGAGGAACTGCAGCCATATGTTACCAAAACATATGAATCTAATGGATTGGTAACTATCGCAGAGTACGTAAATCTGATATCTGAGAGAGAGTTTGATGACTCAAAACCGAATATAAGAAACATACTTAGGGAGTTATTTGAGTCCTATATATTCTCTGATGTTGGAACCATATCTCGCAATTTTACGAACTGGGGGTTCAGAGATGATGGTACTTTAGTAATATTGGATTATGGGTATATATGGCCCAAGGATCCAAAACTGATGTTCTGTACTAGACATGGTTGTGGTGGTAAGTTAGAATACACAGAGGACTTTGACAAACTGTATTGTACAAAGTGTGGCATGAAGTATGAACCAATTGACTTTGTGTATAAAATGAACGTATCTGAGGAACAGTTCATGGAAAACCTGAAGTATCAGGATAAAGGTGATCTGGTTATTGGATTTGGCGGACCATCAGGATTTGTCAAATACGATACAACGAAAGGCGGACGTAATGTTTATACTAATACTTGATAGCTATAAGCGTATCCGTAAGTTCATGGATAGTATGAGCAAGGATGAACGCAAAAGGCTAAAGTATGTGCTGGTAACTGATACTGATATGGAAGGGCTTGAAGCTGTTATACCTAAGAAAGCCGACTTTAAAGTTATGCAGGTATTGATTCCACCCCAGGATCTTGCACTTAAGAAGATCCTGGATAAGGTGGATAAAAAGGACTTCCAGGAGGAGTATTACAGGTATCTTACTCGACCGATGTGTAGGGCAGCACTTACTAAGATAGCTAAATATGCTGTGTTTGAAAACCGTGATGTGGTTGTTTGCTTTGGTTTGGTTGAGATCGATATGAATATACCCAAGTATATCATTAGGGTGTTAGAATCGATGTTCCCAGACCTGACAATATTCACATATAAGGATTGGAAGAACGATCCATCCAGTTTAATCAATTATAATCCTGATAACATAGGTACAATATCTATGCAGATCAGTGATTACTCTGACCAATTAGGTCGTAAGATGTTGGAGATGGAATCTTGTAAAGACAGGTATTCCAGACATGAATTTTATGATGATTGAGGTGATTAACTATGTCCAAAAAGAGACGCAAGGATGCTCTTAGCTTCATCCTTAATAACAGAATTATACTGCGTAAACTTGCAGATTCATTAGGATGCGAGAAGAACATGACAGACAAAGAATGCCGTGTGATCATCAAAGATATGATCAAACGGTACCGGGAAGAGAACTATACCGACAGCTTCAGCGTTAACATGTTTGGTGTCGGCAAAAAGAGTGGAAACCCGTTTAAAGGTAGATACCGTGATGACTCATTTGATGAAGACTGGGGCGTATCGCGCGAACGTTCTAGCATCCCTTCAGAGGTTGAAGAGCTGATATACAAGTAGGCCATCACAAAATAATAACCAGGGCATATGCTCTATGCCCTGGTATTTAATTTTTTGGAGGCTACAAAAATGGCTTATCCCTGTATTACACGTAGACTTAATAAGGATGATCTTACACATGACGCTATGATACGTATACGTCAAAAGAAGGTCATCGATCTTAATAAATATACAATATTATCATCTGGTATCTTTGAGGCTATGCCACAAGAAGATGGTACAACTGCTGATATTATCCAATTGGTAGTATGCGATAAGGAATGCAATCAACATAAGGAAATCATCAAGTTAGCTGATTTGAACCTAACACCAAAGGAGATATTTAACTATTACCTATATCGATTTGATCTTAAACATATACACATTGGTGATGCTATTAGGGTTGTTAAGGAAGCTACTGATAAATACCCAGACGTATTTGCATATAATGCATTGGTTTTGCAGTGTAATGTTAGACAGATATCATATGGTATGGTACCATCAAGGGGTCCTTCAATAAGAACCATTACTGCAAGACAAGCATACAATTATGGTGTGAAGATCTATGTATATCAATCACCAGATGATTATCGTTCCACAGATAACATGGACATATCACCACAATGTGATTTGATACGATGAGGTGATTTAAATGACTATAGATGGCATTCTGTATACTATAGTTTTGCTGATATCGTTTGTATTGATAGGTATGTGTACACTCATATGTATTATTGCAATTGGGTTATATGATGCAATAAGACGCCATAGACGTAAATGTGACGATATTGAAAAGCATATATCAGATATATATCATAATCCTGATAAGAAAGGATGATGTGTATGTACTCTGATCTTTATGTACGTACTAACTTTACTAATACTGATATAGACTATATATTTAATAGTGAGATTCGTGAATATGACTTGCGTAGAGCAGGCCTTAGTCTTATAAAGCAATTTAATCTGTTACCACAAAGCAAGATAGATTCCTTGAGCATGATGGATAAAGTAGCATGCAATAAGGAGATCGGCATGTTGCAGAAGGATAAACAGTTCGCAGATAAGTTATTGGAATGCTTTGCTGAAGCCAGACGATTATTCTTTGAGACCAATGAAATACAGACATCGGAGATAGTGTCCATTAAGAAAGATGCTATTTTCGTACATCGTAAGAAATGTGATAACACAGTATTCGGTGAGCTAAACTTTAGGGTCAAGAACCAGTATTTGGGTTACTTACGTTTGAACCGTATAGAGTTCTACTACAAGGACCCAAATACTGTATTAGACGTTAAAGGACTTGGACCTAGTGTGTACCTTTACCACACTGATTATATGCTGGATTTTATCAAAGATGTGATCAGCATGGCTATCTATAGCCCTCGTAACGTATTAGTTAAGTTTGTAACTGACTTCATAAAGGATTACCGAAAGCGCAATTTGATGTATGGATATTATCGTCAAATGGATGGTTCTAATTTTCATGTGGTGATAGATGATGAAGTTGGTAGGATGAATGTATTGGATGTTGATGATAATGAGGATCTTACCCTTGACATCACATACAATTATTGTAACTATCTTATACCGATAGCAGCTATATTTGTTGGGTAAAAGAGGATATGGGTCACCCCATATCCTCATCATTTCCTGATATATATCCTGCATTATTATCTTTCATATATTTCATAATGCGTGTAGTAGCACCACGTGTTATGTATTCTAGTAGGTAATCATCATTAAACCCAGTTGCATTAGCACGTTTAAAGAATTCTGGTGATAATGCGTTTACTGTGTTTGTGGTTAGACTATGTAGACAATCTTCAAAGTCAGTAATACGTTTAATATCCTTACCTTCAAATGGTAATTCGATCTGGTATGCTAATTCCAGATCAAGGATAAAATTGATCATACCTATAATGTCTTCTGGTTTGCTATTATAATAACGCATTGTATCATTTTTATCTTCTATAGCTTTATCATGAATTCGTGCGTCATATCTTAGAATAGCTAAGAATAGTATAACGATTATTATTGCAGTTATGGTAACTTGTAAACCGCTGTTCATAATTACACCTCCAATATGGTTATGTGGATTCGTATGATTGGATTTAATAGGTATATATCATATAGGTAGAAAGGAGGATATACCATGATATCTAATGAAGCAATTGACAGATTTATGAAGAGCCGTAATATTCACGGTCTCAAATTGAACATCACTAAACCTTATACCAAGTATGATGAACGGATCTTGGAATTGATCCAAATGCTTGATGATAAGATTAAATGTGATTCGCACATTAGGATGTACTTTTCAGGGTTAATACCAACAACATCTGAGCTGTATAATGATGCTATGGATCTTGCTGCAGCTAAAAAGGTATACAACCAAATGCGCAAAGACCGGTTTAAGATGTATACGGCCAATTATTCAATGCGGGTGTTATACAACCTCTGGAAAGAAAGGTATCATCCTGAGGTTAGCCAACTTTATATCCGCACTGAGATAGTTAACCAGGTAAGAAAATCTATGATGTTACCGAGCTATCTTGAGCATAACAGCAGCGAAGAAGCTAAATACCTGAGGAGTGTTAAGCTCAAAAATATGATGGTTGCTGAACTCAACGATATTGCACGTTCCGTAAAGACTACAGCATTGGGTTATGTACCAAAAATCACAGTAGGATACAGGGATTTTGTGGCTGCGCATATGAGATATATGATATATAAGCAGTTGTACAAAAAACGTGATAGGTGGTTTGTAAGTAAACGACACTATAAGGTATATCCATCAGATGTTGATGATATGTATTACATCCAGGTTGAAGGAATTTGCGGCAGGATCACAACAATTGTGTGACGTGATAATAGTGAGCATGGTATCATCCATGCTCACTACTTTTTTGGTCCAACATACGGGCTAATGCTACATCGTAGTTCCAATCAGTGATGGTGTGACGTATGTCAAGCAATCCATTATCAAAGGTATCAAACTGCTCGCACATATCGATGTAGTGATTAATTTTTTCAGCCCTATCAGGTGTAATGCCTTCATACCAGGATTTAATGAACTCGTTCACATTACCTGTAGCCTGATTAAAATGTATGAACATTTCCCCGGAATTTACTAATTGATGTACTGTCTTACTAAGCATTACAACCTGCACATGTCCTTTCCAGTGTTCATCCATTACATATCGTGCAACCCTAAAACTGCTAACAGGTTCACCCCTAAACAGCAATGCATCAATTACTATTGCACAGTAATCAAATAATGTTAACAACGGCCCATGATGCATTTCTATATCCACATCATCATCCATATTACTTTCTATATAGCCCAATATCTGACATCTCGTCAATCCCATTTCAGCCAGCTGAGCTTTAAAGGCTTTATACTCACCTAATCTGCGCACAGCATATTTGCATGCATTAACAAATGATGCAAATTCCTCTATGTCTCGCAAGGTTGTTCTATCATTATACATGCTAATTTCAAATAGCTCTTTGTGGTTAACAACTGTAAGCATGTCATCATTTAAGTATTCGATATCTTCCATTGTCTCACCTGCCTTTACAGTTAGTATTATGTGCAATTGCTATGTGGACTAGATACTAACATTATAAGGGGGTACCCTAATATGGCTAAAACGATAGTAACATCATCGGGCTCTGGTATAGCCAAAGTATATCCAGGACAGCCGATGATGTCAATAGATGAAGCGCTATATATATTTGATCTTAACAAGGATTCTGAGGAAGCACTTGAGACGCTATGCGATGGCACTAAGTGGAATACAGTTACTATATACCAACTACAGAAATATGGTGATGTGAAGGAATTTGGTACAGCATTGCGTAAACTGATTAAGTATGTAATATTTACAAATCAGAGTCTGTTGGAATCTGTGTATGTTATTACTAAGATACCAGAATATACTGAGGTCGCTAATAAAATATGGCCTGAAGAACAAAGATCTATTACCAAGTTCAGAGGTCGTAAATGGCCTAATTCCAATTTTGTCAAGGAGTTCGCAACAAATGATGGATCTGGATCAGTTTCTGTATCACAAGATAAGCTGGATATGAACGATATCCTATCGTGGTTTTATGAGCTGCAATATGAAGAGCAAACAACCAACGACTATAGTGGTTCATTTGATGATACTGCAGAGACTGAAGAAAAAGGCCTGCCTATACCATTAGAGGATGACGCCTATATAACTTCAGGTACATTCACTACAGAGACAGAGCCTACAGCACATTACTATTATTATCATGAATACACTACATACAATATACAGGAATCTCATGCTATGCCATGTAACAACATGACACAGGCATTTCTTATACCACAGAATTCTGTAATTGTAGATGTATGTAAAATGGATCATGTTGAAATAGTGATACCACCAGCGCCAGATCCTGAAGGTGGCGATAGTGGATCATCTGAATAATTCAACTCATAGAATCAAATATATATAATACCGGTGTGTGTACAAAAATCACACGCACCATAGTATACTAAGGTGATTTACAATGAGGCAATGGATCATGAGCAAAGCCGAAATATCAGAGTATATTAAGAAGGCCAATAAACCTAAAGACGACGACTTGGTAGCCTACGTTAATCATAATGGATCGATCAACGATATCGACTATCATGTCGAGGTCATGAAGAAATACTACCCTGAGGGTGGTCCATTAGTTATAACATTTAGGAGGTAGAAACCATGTCCAAGAAATCGTTTACTGAGAGAATGGATGAAATCATCAAAGCCGCCAAAGCATCATCTAAAGATGGCGAATTGAAGTCATCATTCAGCCGCAAATTCTATGATGACGTTGCTGGTGCAGTGATGAACGATCCTGATTACGTTTTCGATGAGGTCAAAGTCCGTAATGGCAAAGCAGTATCTGTTGAAACCAAACCAAGCCGTGAGTTCCGTGAAAAACTGTTGGGACCCATTGCTAAAGGATTCAATCTGGATGCTGAAGATGCAAAGAAATATATCGAGGATTATGAATTCACAGCAGCGCAGGCAAGTACGATCTATGATCTTATGTCTGCTATCAACTGGGAATATATGAATACCGGCAAGATCTTGAAGATGCCGGCTACAAAAGAATTTGCAGGTGCTATCCAGTTAAAAGATGTGGATGAGTCTATATATGAGAATGAGCATCTTAAAGTACGTGTAAAGCGTAAGAAACATAAGGTGCTTCAGAAACGTTCTAATACACCTGCATGGTGTAAAGAATCTTTACCTGATAAGAAGTGGTAATAATTTGCTATTATAGCAGCAACATTATATTGATGGGGTAGTGTAGGAACAGTTACTTCAAATAGGAAAACATATCAGACTGTAAATCTGACACGCGTAAGCGTTTACCGGTTCGAATCCGGTCTCAGGCGTAGCCTGTGTGATGGAAGATTTTGTCATGACTGTTCCATCTTTCTCCCCATTACAAAAAGATCAACCTGTAGTAGTGCAGAGACGGTTACTTCAAGAATCGTGTAAATTCTTATGGTTCGAATCCATTATGTACCTTTGGGTATGAAGCTATGGTAGCGCGTAATACCGTCTCATTATTTCTCTACAGGTTCTATTTTATCTAAAACCTAGAGCAGTGTAAGATTCAGTTACTTCGGCTTTCACCCGAGAGGTCGTAGGTTCGAGTCCTGCCATATCGCAAGAGATGTAGCTCAGTTGGTTAGAGCGCTAACGTTACTGAATCGCCTATTCTCTCTAGGTTCTATATTAAGTTCTTTCTGTGTTATGATATATGGTAGTGCAGAGACAGTTACTTCAAGTAGAGTGACCAAAAGTTTAGCTCACAATAAACTGTCTCGATTTTCTCCATATATCATTAACTACCCAGAAAAGTGAAAGGAGATGTCATTATGTTAAACAAGAAAAGGGAGACAATGAGAGATCATGCACACAAAAACTACATGGGTGGACCATCATATGATCTCTCCCCATTTGCCACACTATATGTGATGGCAACCAGTTCATTTTTCGGTGAACCTGGTTATTATGAAAACACCAGACGAACCGAAGGTAGTTCATCGTCATCATCATTTTATGACCGATTGGGTAAAACCTTTGGTTCATATGGTGATGGCTTCTTAAGCATAGCTAAATCCAAAAATAGGGAAGAAGCAATGGTTAATGCGATCGACAGATCACTCGAGTACGATACAGTACTGACGTTAAGGTTCCTTGGGTGGCTGCGTACTAAAGCATTTATGCGTGCTACACCTGCTGTTGGTTTAGCAAGAGCATGTCATTCTGATCTTGTCAGAACATTAAACTTTACTACTGGCGGTACAGAATTACGTAACGCAGCAAAAAGCATATTATTCAGATTGGACGATGTAACCAACTGCTTAGCCTACTACCTTGATACCTTTGGTAAACCCATCCCTAATGCACTTAAGAAAGTCCTCAAAGCACGTTTAGAGCGTGCTAATGAATATGAGTTAGCCAAATATAACTCCAGTAAAAAATCCGTGTCATTGCTGGACGTAATCAGATTGGTACATGCTCATACACCTGCAATTGATAAGTTCGTTAAGGGTGAGATAAAACAGACCACAGAAGGTAATGAAACCTGGGAAGGTATTATATCCAAAGAAGGATCAAACCATGATACGTGGACTAAAGCAGTGAATGTTATGGGACATATGGCATTACTGCGTAATCTTCGCAATCTGGATAAGCATAACGTTGATAAAGATATATATCTTAAGAAGCTTGAAGATGGCGTTGCTAACGGTAGACAGTTACCATTCAGATATTTTAGTGCATACATCAACGTGCAATCATATGATGTAAAGAAAACGTTGGAACGTTGCATTGATAAGTCCATCTTTAATCTTCCCCACCTACCAGGTAAATCTTTGATATTGGTAGATAACTCTGGATCAGCAAGGAATAGAACGGTATCACAACTGTCAGATGTTACAGTTTCTACATGTGGTAATCTGATGGGTGTGCTTACTGGATTGATCTCTGATGATGCAAATATCGGAGTCTTTGGTGATGGTCTTAAAGAGATCCCTATCAATAATGGTTTCTTGGGGAAAGCGTCCGCATTAAGACTTCTCAGTATGGTTAATGATATTGGAGATTCTGTCGGTAGAGCCACAGAGAATGGTATTTGGTTAGCATTGGATGAAATCATTAAATCCGGTGAGTCATATGATCGCATCTTTATCTACTCTGATATGCAAGCTGGTCATGGTGGATTATATGGTTTTGATGATGAAAAATATCCGGTATGGGATGGAGTCTGTATTCATAAATACATCGATGTACCCAAATTGGTTCAAAAGTATCGCAGTAAAGTAAATCCAAACTGCAAACTGTACAGTATACAGATCGGTGGATATAGCGACTCAATATTCCCTGAGTTCTATCCTAATACCTGTATTCTTGCTGGTTGGTCTCCGGAGATATTTAAGTTTGTACAGATGTACGAAGGCGGACCAGAAAAGTCAGAGTCAATGTTTAAGGTTGAGGAAATGTTTAGACATATACTTGGCCTTAATGAAAATAACGATGCATCTGAATAGATTTACATAATGTATATAACATAACAATACTATGGAGCGATACTCAAGTGGTTGAAGAGACTAGTCTTGAAAACTAGGAGGGGTTAGTAGCCCGCCGGTGTTCGAATCACCGTCGCTCCGCCAGTATATAATCCCCATATGGATAATTCCATATGGGGTTAATTTTTAATAGGAGTGATATTATGAATGAGGATAAAGAGATGACCATTTTCTGTGTAATGCAGTTTGAAGTTGGCTTTAAAGCTAATCGCATATTAAATGTATTCTTTACAAAAGAAGATGTATGTTTGTATTTCAAAGACTATGTAATACCACAGTTAAAATTTGATGGATATCATATTATAAATCCGTATAAAGATAGATACCTTGTGTCTAATTACGATTTATCTGATTCATATATGTTGGTTGCTAAACGTGAAAATGGTGATAAACCACCATCATATAAAAAGTATGGTGTGGATTTAAAACATTATCCAATACCAGATATTATGAAGTGGTGTAAGTATGATACATTGGTTAAGGTAAACCCATATACATATCCTGACTATTTCCAATATATAAAGGGTGGTATAGAACAAGCTAGTGGTGTGGAATGGTAATAAAATGATATAACAGCAGTAACATATAATTACTATCAAAATGACTTCTAGATGAAGGTGTATCGAACGTAATAGGACGCTATTATAAGTAAATACACTGGAATCTTTTAGCGCGCTGCATATGTAGTCAAAGGGTTAAGATACCGTGATTTGATGCGCGGAGCTGTTGGTTCGAATCCAACCATATGCAGTTTAATATAATGGGCCGCTAGCTCAGTAGGTCAGAGCAGTTGACTCATAATTATTATATATTAAGTAAGTTTATATGCACGAATATCCAAGCTGGCTAAAGGGGGCAGACTGTAAATCTGTTACGTTTATCGTTTCCATGGTTCAAATCCATGTTCGTGCACCAATTATTGAACCGGTGACCGAGTGGTTAGGTAGCAGTCTGCAAAACTGTTTTATATGAGTTCTCGAATCTCATCCGGTTCTCCAATGTTATTTTCGGGGTGTAGCTCAGTTTGGTAGAGTACATGCCTTGGGAGCATGGTGTCGCACGTTCAAGTCGTGTCACCCCGACCATTTTAATATTATATACACTTTATAATAACTACACTAACTGTTGAACGAGAGGTCGATGTTATCAGGTGGTTCAAGCCCTGAAGGACGTGGGTTCGAATCCCACACAGTTAGTGTATATTTATGTGCCGCTGTGGTGCCCAACCACGACCAATAATCAATAATGTTGGATTTGTGAAATTGACATACGCGGGTGTGTTGGAATTGGTAGACAAGATGGACTTAGAATCCATTGGCTTTGGGCCGTGGGGTTTCGAGTACCCCCACCCGCACCAAATATTCTCTATATAATAAGAGGTTTTAATGTCTAAACAGTATGATGAATTATGATGATAAATTATATATAAATCTACAAAATTTAATAATAGATTTTAAATAAGTATGGAGGGCTAGCTCAATAGTTTGAGCATTGCCTTATAGGCTTCTAGATGAAGATGTAATGAAAGTAATGGGACGCCATTATAAGTATTTACATTGTAATCTTTTAGTGCGCTGCATATGTAGTCAAAGGGTCAAGACACTGTGATTTGATAGCGCGGAGATGTTGGTTCGAATCCAACCATATGCAGTTTAATATTTTTATGATTAGTATTATTCGTACCTTTACGTATATATCATATATACGAGGAGGTTGATAAAACATGAATATAGAATATGATGCAAATGCCATTATAAAACGTAATGATGGTGAAGACTTTCATCCTGTTAAATCATTGGTTTGTGAGTTGTTTAACTTTATCCAGGATGATATATCAAATCGAGATGATGTAGATCATATATCATTCGGTATCAGACTTAATAGGCTTGATATTGATGACTCGTACATTAATGTAGTTGATGCCTTATTTGAACAGGTTGTAAAATACTTCAATAGGGTAATAAAAGGCATTGATAAAGACAATACTATGCTTGATAAAGTCTGTGGTACGTTTGATGATTACTGTGAGTACCACAATATTGATCATATGGTTGAAGGTAGAGTCTACTATGATAACTCCATAGAGTACTACGTTATAGACGCATGTGTATTTAAACCAATTAAAGAGTAAAGATGTGGCATCCCAATAGTATTATATATATTGGGTACCACATCTATTTATTTTGTATAATGGATCATGTTGAATAATTCAACTCATAGAATCAAATATATATAATACCTATGTATAAACAAAGTTCATAATAATATCAAATATGGTGTGGCGGAATTGGCAGACGCTACCCACAAAGTGGACTAAAGTGCTGAACGACGGACTGAGGCATTCCAGGGAATGGGCTGTGGATAGGTAACATTCCACGTGTAGGTTCAACTCCTACCACCATATTTTGATATAAATTAATATAACAATAGTAACATATAATTACTAAACTATGGTCATGTAGCATGCATTAGTGAAGCTGCGCATACTGTAATAGTCTATACCTATAACAGTCAGTGAGGTACGAAATTAAGTTGAGTGCATGCGTTTATGATATAGGGGTATAGACCCTATTGGGTGTGGCAAGTTAAGACCGGGGCACCGGCTAGTAGCTCACACCCTACA